>ERZ772957.221-NODE-221-length-49055-cov-7.774612_pt1 | contig 49055 bp, 74 predicted proteins | sample MGYA00580682_ERZ772957 | MGnify/ENA primary metagenome ERZ772957 (study PRJEB29015, sample SAMEA2737921) | human oral metagenome | biome: human oral; feature: human-associated habitat; material: dental | place: China | collected 2025 ... | reverse complement strand
TTACACCAATGAAACGCTATGAGTTTTTTTGTTGCACTATATTTTACAATTTATCTTGTATTAAAGAGAGATGATGAACTTATCTGAACAAAAATAGCATGTAAAAACCTTGCGACTAACCTTGTTTTGCGTTACAATGAATATAGATTGCATAAACACATTATAAGGATTAAATTTATGATAACCAAAGGACTATTTTAATACAAAGTAGTTTAACAAAATTTAAAAACGCCTATATTTAAAGGTGTTTTTTGTACGTTGTTTTCATATCTTTTAGCACTATTTTACACACTTTTTGGGTGGTTTTTGGGTAAAATAAAGAGCCGTCGTTCGGCTCTTTATTTATAACCATATTCTCGTTCTGCGTCTCGTCTCATTTTGACAACTTTATCAAAATTCTTGCTAGAGCCAAGATAAACCTGTTTTTTGTCGACGTTGATAAACGCTTGATACACACCGCGATTTTTCCGATAATACACACCACGGACGCCTGTACTGCTTTTGGCCGTAGGCTTCGTGCTTCTTAAACTTTCTGGATTTCGGATAGAATCCATATATGTTTTGGACGCACCGCGTCGACATCCACAAGAAGTGTAGTGATGAATGTCATTGTTACTTAAAATCAACTCGTTTCCACAGAAACGACATACACACTTCCAGTAGACGCGCTGATTAGCCGAATGGGAACGGCTAATAATCTTAAAATGCTCCGTTTCAGTTCCTGTCAAATCCTTAAAGCGTTCCCGCTTCTTCTCGTCGTTAAGACAGCCGCAGGATTTGGTCAACCCCCGCTTTAATCTGTACCCAAGAGCGTGATAGAAGTTTCCGCAGTCACATCGGCAGAGCCATTTGATTTCACCTTTAGAAGACCTCGTCCCGTCATCTTCTATGACAACGAGACGATTGAACCTCTGCCCGATTATATCCTCCCTCATCGGATGTTCTCCAAGTTCTTCTCAATCCATTCAAGACGATTTCTGCGGCCTGATGGGATTGGCCGAGGGTCGCGAGAATAGTTCTTGAAGCGCATCTGAAGCAGATAGGAACCATTGCCTAGGCTACTGCTTTCCAGAGCTATTTCTAAGTAGGCATTGGCGATGTAGTTCCCGTCTGCCGTATACATTCTGCCAGTACCACCTATGATGTCCTCTCTACTATTCTCAATCCATTTCAACAGTTGCTGTTTCTTAAATTGGTCATAATAAGCAGGGAAAGTCATATTCATTTTGAGTGAATTAGAAAGATAGTATTGATCCTGAGCTTTCCCAATCAACGCTAGCTCGAAATCTTCAAATAGGCAGTCAAGCATAGCATTGACCCTTGCTGCTCCTATCTTCTCGATAGAGGTTTCACCACTCTTAAAACGTTGCCAGTTCACAACCATAAATTTGATTCGAGGAAGCTTATAGAAATCATTCTCATATCGGAAATATCGTCCTACATACTCCAGAATTAGATCTTTAATGTCGTTGTTGATTTTCATGATGTTTTACCTATTTATCTTTCTCTTTTAAATTAAGCCCACGCTTTTTCAGCGATATAGTATGTGCCAAAGCTAGAACCGTCAGCAATTACTTCAATTCCGTAGTATGCACCTTCTTTGTGCATTACTTCGTTAAATCTTACTTCTTTTGCTTGGCCAAGCAAGTCAGCCATAGTATATTTGCCGGCTTTGCGCATTTTAGCTTCTACTGCTTGCCATTTCTTCAATCCATATGTTTCTTGTTCTTCACGTTCTTCTTTGATAGCATTCCATGCCATTTTAACAGTTCCACGAATGTATTCGCTTGGTTTTCCACCGAATAGACTAGCTGCTTTTCTTGCGATTTCCCATGCTCTTGTCATTACTTCTTTTTTCATTTTGATTTCTCCTTTATTTATCTTACAAGAATATTATATATCTTTTAAGATAGTTTGTCAACACTTTTTATCAACTTTTTTTAAAATTTTTTTAATTTTTTTGCAAAATAAAAAACCCTCGGCACAAACCGAGGGTTAAACTGTCTGTTTTATCCATAAAGTAAATGGTTAATATCCCAAACTGAGAGCCAAATTTGTCCGCTCGCTGCAAGAGTGATATGCCGCCAATAATAACTACCAGAGCCATAAGCTCCCTCACCGTCAGAGACAACTTTATTAGGATTTATGACAAAATAGCTACCTACTTTTGTCACTTGGTCGTCGATCACATTTCCGTTTGCGTCAGTGATGTCAATGTCTGCAACATCAATTCCATTGTCTGTCCAGTCGAAATCAACTGGACAGAGGTCGTCGCAGCGAACTTGCCAAATGCCATTGACAAACTGCAAATCATCTACGCGATAGATTTTTAGATTTTGTGATTTATTAGCTAACGGCGCTGGTTGTGGCGCTGCAGCTTGTCCATTTTCGCGGAAGACCGTTTCGCGAGGTCGTCCGTTGATTTCCCAGATTTGGTTGTAATCAGTTTCTGCTATTCCGTCATAGCCATAACTACAATGGATCATAGTTGATGAACTTGTCATAATCATAACGTGACCAAATGCGCCAAGCGAGCTAGAGCCATCGCGAGGGCCCCAAATCACCACGTCACCACGTTCGAAATCGATAGATCCGTCTACACCATCATAAACACAATTGTACCCAATTGTAGGTAAATTGATTTTAAGTGTTTCGGTGTTGTTACTTAGACTTAGCCCCAACGACTGACTAACGGACGAGCTACAATCATACTCGATACGTCCGTCTCCGTCTGCGTCATTTCCGTAGCGGTCGCCCATGTCGTAGTGCGCGGGGATTTCTTGCAACCTGCGCATTTCTGCAATACTTGACTCAATTCTACTCATGTTTATTCTCCTTTTGTTTCTACATTTTCGTCTTGTGCGTTTTGGTATTTATTGCTAGAGATACCTAAAACAGTACCTGCAAATGTTGTAACTGCTGCAATAATACCATTGACAAGAGTTGTGTCGATTTTATATAACGCTCCAATAGTTGTTATAAGAGTAATTGCTGCAGGCGCTACGACTGTTACAACTTTCTTAGCGATGTCATATTGTTTGTTTGTCAAATTCATTATTTTTCTCCTTTTTCTTTTAAATATTTCTTGAGCGCTTCGAAAAATTCTTTAAAAAGCGCTGTGTCAATGCCTAATTTTTCAAAATTTTCCAAAATGGATTTCATTTCGAAAAATAGGTAGCCAATATATAAAACTTGCAACGTGCCTAGCCCAATGCCTTCTGGCAGTAAGACCGACAGCGGGATGCAAAACGCAAGCAGAGCAATACTAGAGATTTTACGCAAAATCCCATTGATCCCCTCCTTACTCTTAAACTCAATTTTGGGATTGATTTTGGCGGCTAATGTGCCAGTTAAAAAATCAATCACCATAGCACCCATGATGAGTGTTAGCGTAAATACAATCAGCTTGTCTTGCGTATCTACAAAGCCTCTTAGCGCGTGAGACCACTCTAAATTTACAAATGGCATAAATCCCCTCCTCTCTACTCAATTTTAGGCATGATAATTGTCAATATGCCCTTTTGCAACATTTCTGCAACCGTTTGATTTTGGTACGTATAGCCTTCACTTTGCTGCATTTGGAATTTAAAGATAGTAGCAGTACCTTGAGCCCATTTCGGGTTAGTATCAAACGGATAAGGCATAGACACGATATCGTTATTAAAATAGCGCTTATCTTTTATTAGCGGCTTGATAAATGCGGCAACTTTGCTATAAGTTGGAGCTGGCATACCTCCGTTTTGTCCGATAGCAAGAGCAATTAAGATTTCTGTGATGGTTGACACAGATTCTAATAGCTGCTTATTTTCAGTTGCTGCTTGTTCTGCTTTGTTTGCTACTTCTTTGTTCTTCTGCAGTTGTTCGTCAACTTGGTTAAATTTGTCATTCTCTGCTTTCTTCGGGAAGTTCTCTTGATAGATTTGTTCTAAAGCTAATCTAAAGAGTTCTCCGCTTTCTTTGCTAACAAAATCTGGCTCAAAGAATACTGGGTAGATAACGCCCTCCGAATTGCCTAAAACAACTCGTGTCTTGTAAGGATCTCCGCCTTGATAATCTACCGACTTACTTAAATATTCTAGTTTCATAATTTCCTCTTTCTAGGCTGTACGACGCCAGCGATAAATTGTAATATAAGGTTGTAAATTGCTTGAATTGAGCGGCATTTCATCGCTAGACGTATTTACTTGAGCAAGTAAGATTCTTGATTCGAACGAGCCTGTACGAGCGAGACCGTATCCTTTTGACGATACGCTAATGCCCGACACAATTGAGTCACCGCCCGTCTTATTAGCGGCGTTAAAATCTGCATCTGTCTCGTCAACACCGACTAGCGCCCTACCGTTTCCGAACCGCTCCCAAACGCCACCCATAAATGTAGCGGGGTTATTAGGAGATGTGGACTGGTAAATAGAGCCTACTGGATAGCACTGTTCTAGCGCTGGTGATACCCATGCAGTCCATGGTTTGTTTTTACCAATTTTTAATCGAATAAAAGTGTATGCTTTATCCCACGGCGTATATGTTTGCTTAACGAAGTCAGCGTTATAACTTTCCACGAGTAGATAACCTCCCGAACGACCAGGAAGTAACGAACTGTCGCTATAATAAAAGCCTGCTGTCACATAATCGTCGGGTGTTTTATATACGTTTGCCAGATTTCTGCCATCTGAGTTTGTGAGTTGTCTATTTTGGATAGGTTTGCCTTTGAAGTAATATTCCCAAGCACTGTCCGTTACGTTTGGAAATTCAGCAATCTTTCCAAAGCCTATTCTGTCTTTTCCATAACTCACAGCTACACTTTCCGTTGTTACAGTATAAGAAAACGGAATGCTTGTAAAGTTATCTTCGAGAAAACCTAAGACCATCCAAGAGCTATCCGCGGCATACTCACCTTGTAAATTAGCGTTTGAGTTAACTAAACTTGCTACAGTCGTCCATGTGCCGCTTGCAGGGCCTGTATCAATTTTATAATCACTCATTCCAAATTTCGCGACTTTAAAAGTCAGTTTCATTTGGTTTTTTTGGATATTATTTACAGTTAAGGGTGCGACTTTAGCGTTGCGCGTGATTGTCAGAGTGCTAGATTGTGCGCCGGAGCGTGTGACAGAAAAGCTCAAAACGGGCGCGAAATACTCTAGGATGTTGACTGTTCTTTCAATCGTATTGCTTGTACGCCCTCGACTATCTGTTACTCTGGCTCTGATTGTCACATTGCCTGTATAATTCATAATTCCAAGAGTTCCACCTCGTGTTGTTGTGGACTGGTTCTTACCGACAATTTCTGCATAATAACCTGTAATGGTAGACCCGTATATACCAGTTGCTTGCCCGAAGTTGACTTTAATATTAGATAATATCTGGATAAACGCTTGCTCACCCGGCACTACGTTAGCCGCTGCTGTATTCGTATCCGTCAAAGTAAATCCTGTTAAAGTCGGCTTGATATTATCTGGTACAGATAGCGTGACTGGTTGAGTGTTCCTGCCGATTTCTTGATTGTTGCTGTATGTGATATAAGTTAACGTACCATTTCCGCTACTTGCATTTGGAATTTCGTTTATCATAGACATTTCAGGCGTCCATGTAAACGATGTATCCACATTGTCGCCCGCTATTTTTTTGTCATAATTGCCAAATTTAACCCCAATAGAATGTTTAAATGAGTTACTGTGCCGGGATATATTGAGAGTAATAGGCTGACCAAATATACCATTAGCAGATGAACCTATACTTGCCCGTGGAATGGTAGAAAGTGTAAATGAATTACCACCAATGGTTAGCTTTCTAGGCGACCATCCGCCGCTGCCGCTAAATTCAGCCATCAAACCAAAAATCTTTTTACCATCATCATTGTGTCCGACTGTGATAGTCTCATCAATCAGCATGATTGTAGAATTATAGCTAGTCATGTCAGGACGACCTGCCCAATTTAAACGCTGACCATTCAAGTCCACAAATGCAGTACAATTATAATCAGCAAAGGTTACTGTTGTATTTAATAAGGCTAGTCTGATCCTGACTTTACTATAGTTGCCTTCGATATTTTGAGAAATTTGGTCTATCCATAAGCGAATACGATAACCTCTATCGTTATTTGATAAAAATTCAGCCATTAAACACCTCCTACATATCTAATTACATTCATATCGGGGTTTAAGTGATACTGTTCTTCACGGAAACGCCCAATTTGAAGCGTCTTAGTAAATACACCATTATCAACTTGTAAAGCTCCACCCGAAAAGTACGCTACTTCTTTACCAGCAGAATAAAACGAGATACGATTATCCCCCATGCGAACAAATGAGCTACCGTCTTTCTTCCCTATTGACAAGCCCTCGTTCGTCGCTTGCATGTACGTATCTATAAAGTTCCAACGCTGAGCCATATCGCCTAGATTATTCTCAATCGCAGCCACTCTTTGAGTTGCAGCGATTAAATCTTTTTCAGATTTCGCTTTATCTTCTTCACTTGAGCTGACAAAGTCCTGATAAGCCTTAAACCATTGATTAACAGTATCTAAACTTGCTTTCGCTTCGAGTTCTGCTTGCATAATGCCGTTTTTTTCGTTCAAAGCGTTTAGTTGTTCTTGGGTTAAAGTGCCGTCAGCTTTTGAGTTGATGTTCTGTTCGATTTCTTTGAGCTTTTCTTCGTCTATCGCTCCTTTTTCGCCCTTTTCTCCAGTAGCACCTTTAAGTCCTTGAGGGCCAGTGTCTCCTTTTTCAATCAGACCTTTAGAAATCGTTTTAATTCTATTTTCACCCAAAATTGCACTAACTAAAGCTACTATCCAGCTATCGCACTGTTTATCCGTGTTAAATAACCTCATTTGGACACTGTCGCCAGCTTTTAACCCTGCTGTATTTTCGACGACAGACCAATCTCCAACATAGCCATCTGCACTGTATTGATTGATAAATTTTTGTGAATATTTGTATTGGGTGGTAAACAGTCGCAGAGACTTTCCATCTTCTCCTTTTTTGCCGTTTAAACCATCAGAAACATTGATAAACGTCAGCTTATCTCTTGTCACCTCGTCGTTTCCGACATAAGCAGCGACGGTCAAAACTTGTTTATTATCTATTTTGTTGGCTAAGACCTTGTAAGTCTGCCCTGTCGTCATTTCCGAGCCGAAATAATAGCGGTAAGTAGCGTCTGTAATCTTCTTTTGCCCTTTGTATAATTCGGGCGTTACAATGCTTTCTCCCGTTCCATTTTTAAAACTCGTTCCTGCGCTTGTGGACATTTTAAGTGTGTATGGCAGGCGGGCTTCTATCATCTCTGCCATGCGATTGCGCAAAACGTCAGAAATTTTGGAATCCAGTTTTACATAGTTAGAAAAGGTTAGTGTGTTGTTGTTTGGGTTAGTAAAGCTAATAACCTGCTCTGTCACGCGCGCTTGCAGAATTAACCCACCGACAAAATTTTTGTCGTAAATCTTGACGGTGTCGCCCAAAACCAAATCTTGATAGTCGTTGAGGAAATTTGATTGAATGCTTGCTGTGTAAGTGATAATCGGATACGCGTACTGTTTAAGCGTCCTAAAGGCATAAGCCAGTAAGTCATTTACGTTGGTATATTCCGTCTGAAAGTCTTTGCGCGTCCAGTTGTCGCCTTCTTTCATGCTTGCGGGATACTGCTCCATCGATAGCGGAGCATAAACGGAGGGACTGCCTTTGCGCGTGTAAAATTCTTCGTTCCCGTTTGCGTCTTTGTCAGAGCGTTCTACGTATTTTAAATTCAAACCGTCTGCGCCAGTAAATTCACCAGCGTTAAAAAGCTGCGTTTTATCTGTCGTGACTTGTACGCCTTTGACATCATTTCCGTAACGCAGAACTACGTCACCCCGAACTTTACCAATTCCGTGATGTTCGCTATCTGCTTCGTGGTAGATGTTCAGCACAATCCGTTTAAGCGTGCCGTTGTTATTTAACTCTGTGACAAACTCAAATTCTGCGTTAAAACGTGACATCAGAGATTGTAAGCGCGCAAGCTTGGTCTCTTGCGATTCAAAAGTCAGTGTGCGTGTTTTGTCCGCAATCTCATTGACCCCAATTTCCAAAGTGGCAAATGTAAGCAATTCCATGTGTTGCAAATACCACGCTATATTTTGTGCGCTATTGCTTGTAAATGGATTAGCTTGCTCGTTGACAAGCTCTAAATTTGTGTTATTGCAATTTAGAGTGATGTTAAAATCGTCCTCTGTTATATTTGCGACGTAAAATAAGTGGTGCTTCCCCTGAAATTCAAAAGAAAAATAGGCTTTATCGTTGATAAAACCTAAATCTTCGTGCAATCGCCCATTGTACATTTTGGGAATCGAAAAATCAAAAGTACTCGTTGCTTGTATGAGGTATCTATGCCATGCGTCGCCGTGAAATGAAAGCATTTTCGAAAATCGGTTATTTATTAACGCAACCTTTCGCATTCTGTTGTCATGTACAACTATTTGCATTAAGGATACCTCTCATTCCATGTTATTTTGATATCTGGTTCTTTTTCGTTCCAGCTTGACAAATAAATATCTAGTTCACTTTTCCCAACCGGCAATAAAAGTGGTTCTGACCCGTCTGTCATTTGGTCTAAAATCGGGAGATTATCACAATATGCTTTACTAGTAGCCATATCCACTTCAACGACCGAACCCATGCGGTAGCGGTTTGGAATGTCCTCGATTTTGTCGATGAAATCTTTACGATAAATAATACCGTCTAGATAAGCATGCGTTACTTGTGGTTTATCCCCAAACGCTCCGATAGCAACATGTATTTTTGCGGACTTGCGTCCTTTAATTTCGGGAATGTGAAACTGCGGATACGAACCCCACCAGTACACTTGCACCATATCGTCACGACGTAATAAATCCGACGCACCTCTTGGCTCGTTAAATGGATTATGATCTTCTCTATGCGTGCCATAGAAAAGCCACTGATTGATAAGTTTGTATCCACCTTTTCCGTTAGAAGCTAAGAAATTGTACTCACACCCCAGACCATTCGACCTTTTGATTGTTTCAACACCATATAAAAACCGTCCCTCTGTATCAGAGACAGAAATTTTGATAAAGCCGAGCTGATTTGCCGCACCTAGCCAAAAGATTTGTCGCCACCAGATATACTCGTTTAATGTACCTTTTTCCCCGTTGCTATCTACCGGAATTTCCCATGTGATAGAGCCTGCGTTGTTAGGCTGTGAACCACTTCCACGATTAGCAAGAGCAATATGCGGACGCCCCCAAGCGTTATCAATGGCAAGTGCTCCATTTAAGTTCTGGGTGTTATCGTTTAAGATAGCAACGTTTTTTTGTCCTTCCGCAAGGCCTTTTGTTATCCAGTTATTAGACGCATAATCAAACAATATTTCAGACTTCTTGACCGGCTTTGTGTCTACTTCTTCTGGGTTGCCTAACTCATAGACGCCCTCCGCAGAAGTAAATCCTATCCAGCCATTCTCCGAATTGTGTTTGATTGTGATTTTAGGTGCTGTAGGCGCTGTGCCTAAATTCTTCAATTTCGCCTTATAATGACTGTTGCTAATTTTGGTTATCGTGCCGTATTCGCTCGATAAGTTGTTTCCTACCGCGACTGCGCCCTTGTTTTCGCCGTAAGCGCGTGGAACATCAAATGTAATAGACAACGTTGCAGTTGGTGGTGATGTTGTGTGGTCAAACGTTAGGCTGGGTGCTCCGCTAGGTACTGCTAACCAAATCTTGTTAGGCTCATCCCCAAAAATCAGTTTTTTAGGAGCTTCAACATTTAACAAGCCACCCAATTTTTGGGTGGCTTGGTTGAAGTATGTAGGTGTTCCTGCCAGCTTGATAGAGACGGGAATTTGCTTAACTGCCAATGTATTGTAGAGATACTGTTGTCCATAGCGTCTAGCGCCCTGCTCTTGATAGTTATTTGTGATTTGTGCGATAATTCCACGGTTAACATCAAGCGTTGTGGCACTACCGCCTAACTTACTCAGCTCTGCCAAAATATCAATCTTATTAAATTCAATTCCTATTCCACTCAAATAATCTCACCCCTCAACAGCGCTTGTCTGCGCTCGTAATTTGTATTGGCTGTTGCCATGTAAGGCGCTAGACCTGCCGCTACACTTCGTCCGTCAATGATGTTGCGAAGTTCGATTGGATTTGCTCCGTTTGTTACTAATTGGCTTAGTAGAGCTATCATTGTATCCAATTTATCAGATAGTGTCTTAATGGCGTTATTTTCGTCTCTAGCACCGTTTGAGTTGTCGGTGGGTGATTCTCCCACAAACTGACCTACAACGCGCTGTAGGAGACGCCAAGCACGCCCACGCTTCGCTGCGTCCATTGGTATGATGTATTCTGGCTGATTGCCCTCTGCAATCTCATACAATCCATGTTTAGACACTAAACCACCGTTAGCATAGCCATAGCTTGCCACGCGATGGAAGGCAGCGTCAGATGTGCCATATCTGTGCTTGATGTAGTTGATAGCAGCTAGCAAGTTATCGTAACCGTTTCTGATGTTGTTGTGTCCGGGGTGCTTGTAAGCGTTAAATGTAGGCCCGATTGTCTGCATAAGACCGATTGACGGGTGACCTGCTAGAGCGTTACTATCCCAGTTGTTTTGGACGGTCGGGTCACCATTTGATTCGCGCCTGATTGTTGCTAAAATCTTAGCCACACGATAGCTATTGGCTGCGATTCCGTTCGCTTCCAGCGCACGTTCTACAAACGGACGCCAACGTTCAACGCCAGAACCGCCGGGGTTTCCTGCTTGTGCTCCTCCGTCACTTGCTGTGCCCTCTTCGAGCGGTGCTAACCATTTCTTAATCCAATCAAACATACCGCCAGTTTGCTTTTTAATGTGCATTTGTAGCGGGCTGTTTTTATCTTTCAGCGCTTTTTCATCTCCACTAGTTCCGACTTTCACGCCGAAATCTAGGAAGGTAGAAGCCGCTGAAATAGGACGGTTTTTGTATTGATGGTAGCTGTGATTGCCCAACCAGTTATACTCTTCACCGTCCATAGTGTCGCCGTGAACTGCCGTGATAAAGTCAACGTGGTTACTTGAGATAGGCCCGCCCGTATAGACACCTACCGAACCGGGTTTTGGTCTACTTAAATGTGGCACTCTTGCAGCGCCCCATTGATTCCCGTTGCCTAAACCACTAAATAGTGAGGGGTTAACTCCCAAATTAGCCAAGCGAGAAGCCACAAAGGAAACACACTCCTTAAAGAAGTAGCCCCACGGGTCAGCTCCGCTATCTGCTATTCTGTTTTTAAAGCGGTAGTCATCGCCAACTGCACCCATAGCTACGCCGCCCTCGTTAGAAGCGCTCTTAGCCATGCTCCAAAGCTCTTTCCACCATGTCTTAGCTCCGTTCGTTGCTGATTTGAATAGCATACCTCCGAAGTTATCAAACATGCCAACCATGCCCTTTGAGCTTGGATTGAATTTCTTTTCTAAAGTTTTGGTTGGATTGAGAACCGCTTCACCAATAAACGAAAGCATTTTTGCGAACTTCTCGACGCCATTTTTTAAACCATCCCAGACATTACCTGCGACTTTTGCGACGTTTCCGCCAAAGTTTGTTATACCTTTCCACAGGTTGCCAAAGAAGCCCGTGCCTTTAGCAAATGCCTTTTGGTTTTGCATTGCCATTAAAAGAGCCGTTTCGCTAGCGTTGAGGACTTCTGCGCCAGCAGGAAGCAACATTCTAGTGTTTCTTCCCGGTACGATAAAATGACTGCCGTTTGGCATTAAGACCATTTCTTTATTGCCCGTTTCTGGGCTGTCGTTACCGTCATTTAACAGAGCCAAAGTCGGTTGTGTGATTGCGTTCCGTTGGTTGCTAAATAAACCAGTACCGCTCGCAAATTTAACATACGGTATCTTACCGATTGTTTGTTTAGGGCCTCCGAAATCGTGGATAAGGTCGTTAATTCCGTCAATACCTGCATTAGGTATTTTAATAACAGCGTTGATTCCGTCTTGGGCTAGTTTCTTCATACCATCCCAAAGTTTTTTAAATCCGTCACCTATACCTTTCCAAGTATCGTCGAATTTTTTGCCGATTTCCTTTAAGCTATCAAAAAGGATTGTCGTTAAATTCTTACCGAATTTCTTTTTGGTGGAATCGTTGACTTTATCCCAAGTCGAACTTAAAAAGTCTTTCGCACCGTCCCAGTGCTTATTCCATTCCTTCCCAATGGCTTTTGAGGTGTCGCCAATATTTTTGGAAATTTCGCTGTATTTTTTTCCGATTCCTTTTTTGGTCGCGTCCCAGACAATACTTGCCGCCTTTTGAGTGGTTTCCCAGTCTTTTTTCCACTTCTTGCCAATTTGCTTAGATGTGTCAGCAATAGATTTTGCGACTTTTTTATACTTGCTCGAGACCCTTTTTTTAATTCCATCAAAAGTTTTGCCAATAAATTCGCCAGTATCGCCAAAGAATTTTTTGAAATTCTTGTAGAGGTTCTTCGCACCGTCGACTAAGCCTTTGATAAACTTTCTAAAAGGCTTACTATGCTTATACATCAAAGCAAAACCGAGCACAAAAGGATTGCTGAAAATCAAGAACTTAGCGACAGTTTTTGAGAAGTCGCCTACTTTTTTCCCAGCGTCACCTAAAAATTTCCCGGCCTTTTTCATGCCATTAGAAAATGCGCTAGTAAACTTCTTGACGCCCTTTTTGGCACTATTGCCTAAAGACTTGTTAAACTCTTTGACTTTATCAATACCTTTGCCGAACCCGTCCGATACGGATTTTTTGAAATTGTTAAAGCCTTTGCCGACGTTAGAGAAGAAGCCCTTGATTTTACTCGGCAATTCTACAAGCCATTTTATAGAATTGTCGTAGAATTTTTTCAAGGCTTTCGCAGCGCCATTCACAAAATCTCTAAATGGCTTATTGTACTTATAAAGCGCGATAAGCGCTGTTGTTAGAGCGGTCACTCCTACAATGATTGCACCGACCGGATTTGCGGCAATCGCTGCCTTTATGGCAGTAAAAGTTCCTACGACCGAATCTTTAAAACCTGCTATTGAAAAAGAGCTTTTATTCAGACTGCTAACTTTTTTGGTTAAGTCCCAAAAACCTTTTCCTAAGCCGCTAACTTTTTTGGTTAAGTCTACAACTCCACCTATCGCTTTAGTTCCGATAAAGTAAAAAGCAAAAGCCTTGCCAACTGCAACAATTTCTTTCTTGTGCTTTCCAACCTCTTTTAAAGCAGTAGATACGCTTTTCAGTGGGTCTTTAGCCTTGGCGCTATGGCCGCTTAAATCATTAAAGACATCAGCTATAGTCGTGACAGTGGCTTTAAAGCCTTCCCAAACACCCAAAGCAAATAGCTTCGTGATTTCTACCACATTTCCGACAATGGCTGACACATCTTTCTGATGTGCTGCTATATAATTCAGCAAATTTGTAGCGTGTTGCGCAATCTTGCCGATACCCTCGCCGAGTTTAGCTACTCCGCTTTGGATAGCAGGACTTTGCAAAACATTTGCTAACTGGTTAAAACCAGTTGAAGCGACACTCACAAGTGGCTTCATCAAGGCTTTCTTAGTATCCGCCCACGCAAGAGTTATCCTCTTCTTTGCGCCCTCGGCTGTATTGCCGTATTTTTCGGCATTTTCTTCGTAGTTCTGTGCGGCAGACTTTAAGATGTCATTAAATTGTTTAGAGGTCATCTTGCCAGAGTTGAGCAAGTCTGAAAATGCTTGCTCTGACAAACCAGACGCTTTTTGCAACGCTTGGACTAATCCGGGCGCTTGTTTCTCTAGCTTGTTTAGAGATGTAGCCGTGACTGTTCCTGACGCTTCAATTTTGCCTAGTCCACTAGCAAACGCTTCTGCTCTCTCTTGTGAGAGTTTCAACTGGTCAGATAGACTACCGACACCTTTTGCAAGTTCAGCCGCTTCTTCTACGTTGTGGGTGATTCCGTGGAATTTCAGAATCAACTCACCAACTGCACCACCAGAAAGGTTAGTATTGTATTTTAAGTCTTTGACAACAGCGTTAATTCGCTTAATCTCATTTTCTGCAAAGCCTAAGTTTTGCCAGCGTTCAGCCGTCTTAGACGCCGCTTCTGCAGCGGCATAGCCTTCTTTGGCTAAATCAACCACCTTTGAAGTGATGTTGGTAATGCCGTTTGCAATCAGGTTCCCTGTTACAAAGTCTTTAACACGACTGCCAATTTTACTTGTTTTCTGTGCTTCGCTGTTAAATTTCTTGACAGAATCCCGCATGCGCGTCCAAATAGTCGGATTGAGCTTTTCCATTTCTTCGCGGGCAGCTTTCATCTTGGCTTTCGAGCCTGCTAAAGCTGTCGCTGTCTCATTAACTCTTATCTTTTGCTTGCGGTAAGCCTCACTAGTTGCGCCTGCTTTATTTTTGATTTTCTCGAGCTCGTCAACTTGCGACTTATATTGCTTGCTTAGGCTTTCGGTAGCTTCTTTGAGATTTTTAGCCTTTTCTTGCGCTGCTTGCCGTTTTTTGCCCTCTGCTTCTAGCCGTTTAACGTAGCTATCAGACAGCTCGTTCATTTTCTTGTAGTCAGTCTGCAAGCCTGCCAAGCCGCTGGAATAGTATTCCATGGACTGTTTAGCTTTGTCCTGTTGTGCTTGCATACTAGACAATTTTGTTGTCGCTTGGTCGATTTGTTGCTGGTATTTTAAATACTGCTCGGCTGTTTGCTGAGTATTCCCTTTCAGCTCTGATTGTTTTTGCTTCAAAGCATCTACTTTTGCTTGTTGCGCTTGGATTGCGTCGCCTAAACCTTTATAACGAGCCTCTGCCGCCTGCGTATAGTTGCCGACCGCTTTTAATTGAGCTTCTTGTGCTTTCCATGCGTTCGTCGCAGTAGAGACTACATTAGTTAGACTTCTGACGCTCTCTGACGCTCTCACGAGGTCAAGAGCAATCTCGGTCGACATCTGCGCTTGTACTTTTACCAAATAAGTTTCCTCCTTTCGTTATTATTTTATAAATGCCATAGGGTCAACCGCCCTATCTTTGACCTCTTTCGCAGCTAATACTTCGTTTAGGCGGTAATAATCTGCGTCTTCGTACTCATCCAACGTCCAGCCAAAGTTGATTAGAGCTTGTTTTTCTGCTAAGTCTAAATCCTGCAATATATTCTCTAATTCAAAGACACGTTCGCCCCAACTTATTCGTCTTTTGGGTTTTCTGCATTTTCCTTTTGGATTTCTTCCCATTGCTCGTCAGTCAAGCCCATTAAGCGGCTAGACAAGTAATTAGCAATTTCTTGTGTGCGTGTTGTGTCCAAATCTTCCAAGACTTCCATTTGCTCGTCATCAAGGTTTAAGATAGCGCGTAAGAATGCAAGCGTCGCAGTGATAACCGCAATATTTGCTTTAAACTGTTCTGTCGCTGGTGCGTCTTCGTCGATGTCGGAAATTTTAGCAATTTCAAGCTGAAACTCATTCATACGACGAATGTTGCGGTTTGACGTTAAGATAGTAAAAGGTTTTTTGCCTAATTCTTTGATTTTGATGTTTTTGATTTCCATTTTTTACCTCAATCATAAAAATAAAAGCTAAGCAGTTGTTACACTGCCTAGCCTAGAACATTACTTAGCCAAGATGTGATTCAGAACCTGCTGCAGCTGTATAGCCACCGAAGACTTCCTTTAACATGTTTTCCTTGCTAAATCCAGAAACGCCTGAATAGTAAATTTTGTGCGTTTCGTCACCAAACGCAGCCGTTGTCAAAGCGTTGTACGTCATATTGTCATCTGCACGAGTTTGTGCTGTGTCTGTGTCAGTAGCCACGCTTTGAGTAGTTTCTTGGAAAATTCCGTCACCAAACCCGAAATATACAGAGTTCTTGCGGTCGAGTGTTTGTGATTCAATGAGCACTGCGACGTGTGGCTTATGACCTTGATAAACAAATCCACCCTTGCCATCAGGTTTGTAACCTTTTAGTTTTTGTTTTAGCTCAAAAGCTAAGTTGTTAAAGTCAAATGCGACTTGTGGAGCACCAGGCGCTGTGTAAACGTCTTGCACCTTGTTATTTCCCGGCACTTTTGTCACAGACCCCTCTAAGTTTGTGATGTTTGCGGTCTTTGTACCAAACATGGAATCATCAATTTCGACAAGCCCGGTTTCGGAAAGACCTTCCGTACCTTTAATCAATTTTTGGTTATCGTCAACGAGTGCGACTGTCACCATTTTTAAACCTACAATTGCCATATAGTAGTTCTCCTTTTTAATTTATTAAGTTTTCTTTCGACACATAAAAGACCGCCGTCAATTGGAATGTGTCGGGGTCTGTCGCGTGTCCTCTAATATCGTTAATCGACCAATGATTTTGTTTTAATAATTTCAAAAGCCGATTTTCAAATTCTTCAATGTCAAAGTCCAAATCTTGTTTATAAAAAATCTGGATTTCGATTTGTGTTGTTTTGCTAAAAAAGCTATTATTACCAGTCAATCCAAGGCCGGCATTAACATCTGTAATCAAGATGATTGTCTCGTCAATGTTCTCTTGTTCCTCTTTCGGGAGATTATTAGTATATACTTTCTGTACTTCGCTGGTTGTCTCATCGTCTAATAGCTTTTTCATTTCCAAAGTTGCAAGCATAAAAAACTAACCTCTCTTTCTTAGGATTTTCTGGTATTCTTCTTTTTCAGCAGCTAAGACTTCCTCTAGCACCTCTTTAGATTGTTGTAGCTCTGTGACAAAGTGGTCACCCGTCAATTTCTTTGAGCCGTCATTTAGCCAACGCGCTATATTTGCATTCATGCCATCGCTCCAGCCAACGGAAGATACTCCAGTCTTACGATTGTCAACATCAGACTTTTGGATAACAATGTCATCAGCTAAATGTTCTCGACCTCCACTTTTTCGCTTGTGGTCATAGTGCTTCTTGCGTGTAGTCTCCTCAAGCCTTTCTTTAAACACAAGTGCCCCTGCGCTTGTGATTTTTGCTTGCTCGTCTGGTGTTAAGTTGGTTAGTTCCTTGACCTGCTTCAACCAATCCTCAAGCGCGCTATCTAATCCAACCATTACGCGCCACCTACCTTTTTCTTAGCCCGTAGCGTGATAAAGTCATACTTTCCAAAGCCTTCTGTGTCGTCTGGGCTTATGGTCACAATGTCATAATTAACGTTTTTAATTTTGACTTGCATTTTGCTATGGACTTTATCGTTGTGCCGAATGCAGATATTGATTGTGTCGTCTAATCCGCTCTGTTTTGCTAAGTAAGTTTGATTCTGTGTGCGCTTAACTGGTCGATAGTGTAGCTTAAACAGCCCTACAAATTTTGGGATATTCACTCCAGCTGCGTTTGGGGCTGATTTGATTTCTCCAAAGCTAGCTACTTTGCTAAATTCAGAGGGTAGATACTTTTTACTCATCTTCACCCTCCATAAACACATCATAAAGACCTCTTAATTGCCCGATAATGGCATTAGAAGTCAAATTGATAGGATAGGCTTGAGCGTCAGACAGACTTAAACGGTATGTATAGTATGACCCAGCCACTGCGATTACCGCCACATCTAATAAAGACGCGACAATTTCTCGAGCGTAAAATGTTCCTGACTTGTCCTCGCCTATCGCTGTCTTGATTGAGTTTTCAGCTGCCGCAAGATAGCCTGTGATGAGTTCTGTTTCTTCTTCCACATCATCTAAATTCATAGCTTTTTTAAATCGTTCTACTGTGACGCTCATAAGCTACCTCTCCTATTCTGATTTTTTCAAATTTGCTTCTTGGTCTGCGATAGTCTTAAATGACGCTGCCACGAATGCTTCACTGTCAGTTGTTACAACGTCGAACCGGTCAATGACACGGATTTTAGTTTGGTCTAGTCCAAACGCGTCTCCTGCGACGTTTGACGCTTCGATTGTCATATTTTCGCGGTCAAACAATGTAACTGCTTGCTTGAGGTCTCCGAAGTAAAGCGGATGTGCTCCTGCGTTATCTGCCAGCCAACGGTCAGCAATTTCAATGACTTGTTTACCTTCGAGTAGATAGCGTTCTGGTTGCGTTGGGTCGCGTTGTAGCAAGTAATCACCCATTGCGTTCTTGACTTTAGCAAGAGTAGCAAGGCCGCTTGTGTTCGTCATAAAGAATGATGTAGAGCGGATAGCAGGGTCAACGCCTTTCAAAGCTAAGTCTTTGATGTCATCAAACTTAGTGATAGTTGGTTTGCTTGGCAGTGCTGCGATTTTTTCCAGAATTGCTTTGTTACGAGTAACAACCACTTTCTTAGCAACCCATTGATTCAACCAAGCCAAGATGTTTTCGGCGGTATCTTTCAAAAGGCTGTTAGTAGCTGTTAGCATACCTGCATAGCGTTTGATAGCGTATTTGATAAGAGCCAGCTTAGGCGCGTCAATATCAGCAATAGCTGTGTTTTCGTCATCCAAATTAGCTAGAGCTGTGATGTCAGACCATTTTTCATACACGCGAGAACCTGACATCGTGGAAACGGATTCCACGGTTACATATTTTTGCAACGAATTGTATTGACGAACCAGCGCATGAATTGCGGTTTGAATATCTTGAGGAATCGTCAAGCCTGCATTAGTCCCGTCGTCAGTCTTAGATCCGACTTGTGCTGCATTGCGGTAAGTGCCGTTTAACAAGTTTTTAAAGTCTTTGATAAATTGCGCTTTTGCTGTTTCTTCATTTTCGTTCAAAGGCTTCACGTCTTCATCTTTCATGTCGACAACAGCTTGCGCTTGCGCTTCTACGAGTTGGTCTTTCAAAGCGTCGCGACGTACTTTTGCAGTATCGCGTTTGTTTTTCAATTCTTCAAATGCTTCGGCTGTAAAGCTGTCATCATTCAAAGCGTTATTGATTTGCTCGTTGAGGTCTTCAACTTTGTGTCCTGCCTCAATCCAGAGAGCGTTTAAAGTGTTAATATCCATAAAGTAATTCTCCTTATTTTTGTAATAAAATAGCCAACTTCTTATCTCGCAACGAGTTATTGGGCTGGCTTGGTTGTTTATTCAGTTTTTCTTTAGCAATCAAATTTTTAAATTTATTGATTGCGGCTTTGCTTGGCAGTTGGTGGGCTGCGTTTTCAAAAGTCGGCTCGTCATCAGATTCATTAAACATAATTTCATCTGCAAAGCCTTTATCGACTGCGACTTTAGCGTTCATCCAAGTTTCAGTTGCCATAAGCTGCAAAATGTCTGTTTGTTTCATGCCTGTTTTCAGCTCGTAAGCCATAGCGATTGATTCGTCAATGCTATTTAACACATCCGACTCATGCGCTAAATCATCTGCATTTCCATAACCAGGGTCTACTAGCGCTTTATGTATCATCATCTGGCTTGTTGGTGACATTCGCACCGTATTTCCAGCCATAGCAATGACACTTGCTGCGCTTGCTGCTAAACCTTGGATATTGACTGTCACAGCTTTTCCGGAATCTTTTAGCATAGTATAGATTTCACTAGCCGCGAACACGTCTCCGCCGTTCGACGCAACGTTAAGTGTGATGTCGTCATCTTCGTCGTTTGCGATAGCTTGTTGAATTTTGCTTGGATACGTGCTAGACATACCGAACCATTCATAAAACTCGCCTACGTCGTTTGAGACAACGTCGCCTTTAATATCAATTATCCCCATTTCCCTCACCTCCTTTCACTTGCCTAATGGCATTATTTGGATTTTCGGGTTCCGGTAAGTCGGCCGGAACAACTTCTGCCCGTTGCAGCATGTATAAGCCTTGATTTTGAGCAACCGTACCATTCTTGACAAGCTCGTTCACGCGCTTAATGTAAGTAAAGCCCATGGGGTCAACGGCAGGGAATAAATCGCTGTCTATCTCTGTGCCGAGCTTATATTCTAGCTCGCTTAAAAAAGGTCTCAAGTAACGACTAACCGCATTAGCATACATGCTGGAAATCATCTCAATAGAGGACTGTTGGTCTCCTTGCCCGCCTAGATAGCTGTCTGGAATCCCGTAGACCTTTGCAAATTGCTTGCTTGTCCAATCTGTTTGGCTTAACAATTGGGCAATGTTGGACTTGATTTCAATCGGCGTAAATTCTTCCAAATCGTCCAGCACGAGCGGCCCGCCTGTCATCTGGTTCATCACCGAACGAGAGCGCGCTTTTTTCTGGCTGTTGGATAACAACCCGCCATTTTTAATTTTCAAAACCCCATTCATTTTGAGGGAATTTCTTAAAGCGCTCATAGTGAGATTGTCAGATGATTTCTGTATTTTCATCTCACGCTCTAAGGCAGCTAGCGGACTAACTCCAGTCTTGCCTCCGTCCACAGATAACAATCTAAAATGTAGTATGTCGTTTTGTGGTACGTATAACTTAGACGTAATTTTAGGGTCTTCAAAAGTGATATTGTAATAAAGCCCGTTCTCGTACTCTAAACGGTTGACCGTTACTTGTGACGGCCTTAAAAATTCCCACTTCACGTCTCCGCCGTTCTCGTTGCGCCAGCGATAAGCAAAAGCTTCTCCACCCAGCAATAATTGGGCAAAAATAGCTTGATAAAATCCGTGTCTATTTGCGTTAACGCTTGGATTGTCTAAAATTCCTTGTGTCTTCTTGCGCTTAGCGGTTAGACGTGCATTTGCTAAATCGCTTGATAGCTGATTGATAACGGCAAACAAGTCCGAATTTTTCAAGGCGTTCTTAGCAGATACCCACTCGCTGCCAGAGAGAAATTGTTCAAGATAGCTTGCGTCGTCTCCGCTAAAAAACCGGTCTAAATCAGCCGGTTTCTTTTCTTCTGCTAAGTTTAAAAAATTAGGTGGTTTAAATATCGGCATAGGTTCACCTCCTTTCTATTTACTTGAAATAGCTCTAACAATAGCTTCAACAATTTCATAAATAACAGAACCGACAACCATAATTAGAGTTATCATCATAAGAAAAAAGAATGGAGATAACGCAAACCCAATTACTGACCCCAAAATCACTAATAACACACTCATTTATCTTCCTTTCTAGGCGCTAATTCGCTAATCAATCCGGCCAAAATAAACGTAATAGTTAAGCAGATACCAAAGGCTAGCCAACCTACACAATACATTGTCACGTTTATTGTAATCGCTGCTGCTAAAAACATAATGACATCAAAAAAAGCCCATAAAAGGCTGAAAAATGTTTTAAAAATCTTCATTTTCTCCCCAATCTTCGTCAATTAGTCCAGATTCCGCAGATTCAAACCATTCTTTAACGGCTTCTGCGGACATGTGCTCTACCATATAACTTTTATCATTCACAAGCCCGTAGTCTTCGTAATGATACATAGCTTGATACATAGCGTCAATAATAGCGTCTACTACGTCAATTTTTAAGGTTGATTTCATCTTGTCAACCTGTATGCCGATATTATCCTCTTTGACAACAGCGTTTATCAACGCTTTTTCCATGATTTTATCGTCCAATCGAGTGATAGAGCCTTCAACAAAGACTTTTTGCAAGAATTTAGTTGGGTCTTTCAACTCGCTTGTCCGTTGCCTGATTGGCATAAGTGGATAGCTCGTATTTAATTCAAGAGCCTTAATAACCTTAGTCACGCCCATAGCGTCATAGCCAAAAAAGATGACGTCAAGTTGGTTGTCCTCTATATAATTCACCAGCCAATCAAAGACTTGGTCATCGTTGATAAGTCCTTGCGGGTGACTAGTAATCGTGCAGTAGCCCTCTTTCTCTAATTCTCGGTAGTTCAAGCCGTCTTGTTTCTCTTTAGCTTCGATACTTCCCGCTTGATTCCACGGGATAAAGGAGTGCTGTTCTACGTGCCATTTCTCCTCGTCATCATACGGATAGACAAAAGCAAATGCCGTATTATCCGAACTCATAGAATAGTCAACGCCCACATAGACACGCCGGCCAGTTCTTGGGAAGTCATCTACAACAGCTTCCTCAATATCTTCTAAATTTAGAAAGCTATTAGAATCAGCGTTCAGCCAGCAATTCATGTTCTTGACTTGGAAGTCTGCTAGCTTACCCATGAGCATTTTCTTGTCTCGCTCCGATATAAGCCCTCTAAGGAGCTTATCGTGCTTGTCTGGTAGATTGAGTAGCGGATTGCTTTTAGCCCACGTATCGGGCTGAAATGTCTCTTCTAGGCTATCCTGCGTCCAAATCAAACAAAGTTGGTCGTCGCTCGCTCTGTCAAAATCCCGTTCCATAACTTCAATAAGTTTCTTTTGTTCTTTGTGGAATGGTACGTCTGGCACTTGATAAGATGTGGAGATTTCTACAAAACGAGCGCTCGGCGTGCCAATTTGCCCAGAAGTTATTTTGGAAATGCCGTCATCTCTAGTCAATTCTCCTACCTCATCAGCTATAGCAAGTAAAAAGTGATTCGAGTCAAACTTGCCAGATTCAAACGATATCGTCTTAATAACGTTGTTATCGTTCACTGCCTTAATCTCTCGTGAGTATAGCTGTAAATTCATCTCTTGCGCTAGTGACTTAAAAGGTTCTTTCTCAATCACTTTAGTCATCATGCTCTTTACATAACCGAATAACTTCATAGTTTGCTCAAAGTTGATTGAGCTAATTAAAAAGTCCTGATTTGATAAACCAAGACTTTCGATTAAAAACGCATGGCATTTCAAAATGCCAGCTAACATAGTTTTTCCTTGCGCACGTGCGATTGATAAAACTATAACTTTAAAGCGTGGCAAATCGTCCAATGTCTGCCAACCCTCTATTTGACTAAAGATAAACTTCTGCCAGTCCATAAGTTCTAACGGTTCGTCCAGATTGTCAATATTAGGCACTAAGTTAGCAAATTTCAAGAAGTTCTTAAAATGCTGCATAGAATAGCGATAGGGAAAATCCTCTCGACCTTGACGCTCTAAATCTCGGAGATGACGAAAGCAAGCGAGCTTGATTGGATAGCCAGAAATGATTTTACCGTCCAAAACATCAAAAGCATATTTTGTTCCGGGGTCATTATATTTTTTTCGGACAAAAGAAAAATCGATACTTTTATAAGCACCGATTACATCTTTTGTTTTTGTTAAATCAATTTCAGTTATATTTCCTCACCTCTTTATCACGCTTTCCGACTCATTATATGGATTATCACTCTGTAGACCCTACAACTTAGTTGTATCTAATTCATCATACCCATCGCCCTCTTCATCCTCAAAGAATGTTCCTACATTCTCATAATCCGATTCATCCTTATCGAGAGATACTTCATCATCGTATAAACAAATGATTGGCATGCAACCATAATCAGATACCTTCTTAGTCATTTTAGCAAACTCCCTAAGAAAAACAAGCTGCTCATCAGTACATGTCAAATAAAAATCAGTTGAATCGTCACAGCCTTTGATAGAAACAAATATATTTTTAGACATACTATATCACCTCCTTTTTTGTTCGTCTTGAAAATAGCTTGGCAGGATTCGAACCTGCGCCTCTGGCAAAAGCCAGCGTTACTACCTCGGTAACTCCAAGCTATCAGACATTAAAACTCCTTACTCTGTCTGCACGGGTAACCCATCTCCGCAGTTTTTGGCGTAGTTTTTCTGACGTCGCGACCGTCAAGGTGCCGATAAAATATTATTTCCCTAAAAACTCTTTGAGCAGTTCTGCAGTTGATATTTTCTCATTATCCGCGCTAGCAACTGCTAAAAGTTCCTGCCTGCCTTTTGGCGTCAATCCCAACTGCACACCTATTTTGTTCAAAGTATCTACAGTATCTTTCATGGTAGCAACCGCAGGATTCTTTTTGTATCCCAAAAACTGCTCGCCCAAAATCTCACCGTTTCCCTGCGCTTGAATGGGTCTTGTAATGGTTTGCTGTATGCCGTTTTCTTTTATATCTTCATAGGCCAACTTATAAATCTCATAATTGGTGCAGTAGGTTTCAACCAGAAAACTATCTATCCGCTGCACCTTTTCGGTACTTTCTAAAAACGGAACGATTTTGCGCCAAGTCTCCCTCGCAACTATTCCAAAATAGTTCGGCGGGTCGCTGGGTAAACGCCCTTTGTTCTGCCGATAGTAAGGATTTTTAACCAAGCGAACTCACCTCCTAACTCTGGCTCCATGACACCCCATAAAAATCTGAAAAATTGGCGCGTGATGTAAGATGATATCTTGTCGCGGCTCTCTTACTCCCACAAGGGATGGGGGGGGGTTTAAAAAATTTATTTCCTCATCAGATTTGCAATAATTTTTATGTCTTTTATTTCTCTTGCGTTTCGTTTCAATTCGTTGCTTTGACCTGTACCATAATATTTTTGTTCCCACTTTGTTTTCAGCTTGTGACAATCACTGCATGCTGTCGCCAAGTTTTTTAGCTCCGCTTTTAGAGCTGGATTGAACTCAATTGGCACGATATGGTCTGCTATTTTGCTATTGGCCGTTACCCTGCCTTGTGCTAGGCAGTAGAGGCAAATGTAATTATCTCTCTTTAAACAATTCAATCTCAACGAAGACCAAATGCTCTTTCGATAAAAACTGTATTGTTCTTTCTTGCCTTCGTCTTGATTGCGTTTGTATTTGTTGTATCTACTTCTGCTATAGCGTTCACGCTTTGCTCTAATCTCTTGCTCTTGTGCTTTGTGCTTATCACAGCACAGACTATCTCTATCTATCAATGCGTGGCAACCTGCCACCTTACAACGTTGTATTCGCGGCATGTTACGCCTCCATAAAATATTTGGCGTCAAGGCTGCACAGACGCCAGCATACGAAATGGAGATACCATCCTTTTTTATTTTATAGTACAGCCTTTTTATAACCGCAAATGTCATTTTTAAGAATGCCGGCTTGTAGCGAACATCGAGAAATTCTACAATTCTTTTTTTGTCAAAATTCTTAATCGGATTCTGCCGATGTTACTACAAGAATCCAATTATAACTCAGGAAAGGAGAGGCTTGATTGCCTCACCCTCAATTCTTGATACTACCATTCTAGCAGATTTCAGACTTCATGCTTGTGCAATCACTATCATTTACTATCAATCCTGAAAGAATGACATCAAGTTCTTTCACTGCTTGCTTTTTTAAACGATAATAAGTAGGCAAGCTCATACCTCCCATACTATCGCAAATATCATTTGCGTACATTCTATTGATGTATGTCATTCTTAATATCGTTCTATGTTTCGGATTTTTCAGCTTATTGATAAGTCTACTAAGTTCGAGTTTCCTGTTAATAACCTCATTAGTGTCTTGCTCAATAGCTTCTTTCATCACGACTAGCTGAGTATAAACATCATCAATCTTGCGAGTTTGTCCGCCTCTGACTTTATCTGCTTGAAACTTCTGACTAGAGAGCAAACCTGCTTCTAACTCGCTGATTTCGTCAATTCTGCTTTGAATATCCATATCAAGATTTTGTAGCTCGTTCAAGAGCTCTTTAGCCTTGTTCACTCTCTGTCTCCTTTGTGGTATAATAGTCTTTGTGGAAACTATTAGTCGAGGTAGAGAGTGCCTTGGCTTTTTTGTTATTTATTATAAAGCACAACGTTACTTGAATGAGTATAATATTCTTCGCCGTTCGTAAATGTTACTCTAATGCTATCTTGCTTGTCGTATTTCGCCCACGCCTTGACTTTCCCTTTGACAATGCGACCGTCAATGAGTTTTACTTCCGCATACTTGAAATTAAAGGTCGTTCCTAAAATGTCTTTATTCCCGCAACCCGCAAGCAATCCAAGTGCGACCGTTAATAATGCTAGTATTTTAAAATTGGTTTTCATATTCCGCTCTCTCCTTTTCCTCAATCAGCCAGTCCAGATTCTTTCTGGCTTTTTTGTTTCGCGCTTCATTTTTCGTGAATCGTCATGTATGGTTTTCCTTTTTTACACAGCCGCATTTTTTGCACTCCACATAACAAAATAGCCAACGACCATGTATCTTAACGTAATAATGCTTACAGAAGAATCTTCTTGTGTTCGTTATAATTCTTTCGAATAATGATTTCAATTCATATTTTATTCGGTCTAAAAAATCAAACATCTCTTACTTCTCCTGTAATTCTATTTTCTAACTTTACAAATCTAGCATATTCAACGCCATTAAATGCGTAAACTTTTGATACGACTTTTTCCCACTGATTACGTGAGTATGGATATCTCTTTGGTCTGTTTCTCATTTACTCACCTCAACTCAATTCTTCTATTTTTCTGTTCCTCATTATCCTACCTCTTTAGTTTCAACTTTCCAGCCGAGCTGCTCAGCCACCTTTTTAGCTTCTGTTTTGCTATCAAATTTCTTGGCGCAATCTTCATAGCCAATCATGTCATCTAAGATAACGATCGCCCTTGCATCGTCCCAACTTTCAAAATAGCAGTGATTGCCGTCTGTAACGATGTATACCTTATCTTTCTTAATCTTGTAGCCAAACAACCACGCTTTGCCGAGATTATCATAAGCATTAAGGGCCTCTCGAAGCCAGGCCTCAACTCTTTTGTCGTCAATAAAATGTCTATTGAATATATCTCCCATCGGCGAATTTAATCTTTTATGGTGTTCAATGTGTTCTGCCACAAACCATGGAATTTCTGGCTTTTCTGTTTCTTTCTTAAATTTGTAAATTTCTGGTACAACTTCACAATGTGTTTGCCCGTAAATATCTGTATATTTTATCTCCGCACTTCTATCTGATAAACTAACTAATCTTACTGGTAGAAACCATTCTGTGCCGTGTACTTCATAAAATTCTCTGGTCATATTTCACCACCTCATGTATAAATACTTCATGTCTATATTTTGTTCTAAAATACAGTTTTTCAATGATTTTAAGTTTTCTAAAGCGCCGTTTACTGTTCCCCATTTATTTTCTGGTTCGTACTGCACATACTTTTCAGGGAATCGTTCTAGCTCGCTAATGCCGTATTCTATATTCTCAAAAATCTCATCAATATTGTAAACAACACCTTGTTCAAAATCCCAATTCATAGCAACCCTGAACATTCTTCCAAGATTGTATGTAGGGGAACTATATTCTGGTTCAGCAATACAAATATAATCTCCGTTTTCTATTTTCACCAAAATTTCTAAATCGTAACTCATGTATTACACCTCCAGTTCTTCTATTTTGTCGTTGCAATAGCGTATCTGACGCTTCGGGTTAGTCATAAATCGTCTTGCATTACTTCAATTATTCCCGCTTTCGCTAAATTGTTAATATAATTTTGGACATATCCAGCGCATTCACGTTCTAGATTGTTCATATTGCCAGTACTTGTTTCGTCTGTGTCAAAAGTAAAACCGCACATACCACCGTAAGCGCAACAAGACAATTCCATGTAGCCTTTGTCTGCATAAAATTGAGACAGAACTTCATAATTTGTTCCATACTCAAAATCTGCTTTGCTCCCAAAAGATCGATTATGGCAAGGTATGCCACCCATTGCGTCATTGATAAATATAAAGTATTTATCAGCTAACTTATCTCCTTTTTTTAGTTGTCGAATAAGTTCTATATTTTTAATTTTAAAACGATTGTTCTGTTTAATTTTCATTGTGCTCCCTCAATTACTATGATGTTCTAGTTTTCCTGATTCTAGTCCGCTATTAACAAAGTAAGAGCCTATCAATATTGCGTCCGCTTCATCATCTTTGACTTGCTTTTTAAACTCATTCAAAACCGTAGCAATTGCTTGTTGTTTCATCGATTTCTTGCTGCGGTCTTTGTAGCTAAACTTCCAATGTTTCCGCCACGTAGAGACATTGACGAAGTAAATCTCGTCAGCTACTAAGCGCCCTAGAATAAGACCAGTCACAATCCCGATTTTAATCATGGATTGCTGATTTGGCCCCATGACACTATTCTTCTCAATCACTATGTCATCAAACGGCTTGTCATACTTTTGGAGCGCTCTAAGCTGTACTGTTTTCAGCTCGCTAGCCATGATTTTCGCTCGTTCGTAAAATGATTTTGGTTTTGGCTTGATTACTCCACTTTGGAGTAAGACTGAGCCGTCATAGATAGCCCAGCCCGTTCCAGTAGTGGATACATCGAGCGACAATGTTAAATTGCTCATTGCAGTTCTCCTTTTAGACCACAAAGGTCAAAAAGATTGCGTTTGTTTGATTCGATATATTCAAAAAATGCTTGCAGTTCAGCGAGTTTCCGCTTTTCTCCCTTGACGCCCAAACTGCTGTGATATTCAGTATCTTCTTTCGGAGTGGCTCTAATATCTAACCAGTATAGCGGTTCAAATACATTTCCTTCTATATCAAGAGATGTGTCTGCGTCTTGATTGCGAAAGACTGCTTTTATATCATACTCAATCATGTTTTTGATTGTGATTTCTTTATTTTCAATCTCAATGACAATTGAGGTTTTGGGTACATTTATCTTTGTTATCATTAACTTATTTTCCTTTCCAAAAATCGCGACTGCCATTTTGTGAAGTTGGCTAAATACGGGCAGTCGCTCGCCCATTGGTCACATGACCGATTGACGCTTTCTAGTTCGCTTTTTACGAGATTCACGGCTCGTTAATTTACTTATCTTTTCTTTGGCTGCGCTCACCAACTAAAAAGCCAAGAAATAGCCATACTAGAGCCGTGCCTACACTTTTGATAAATTCAATCATTCCTGTTCTCCTTCTGGATTTTCCCACCAATCAAGCAAGTCAGCCTGATTGGTCTTGATATATCGTTCAAACTCTTCAAACTGCAGGACAGCCCAGCGCAAGCGGTGCATATCCTTTCCGACTTTTGAGCAAAAGTCACAAACCTTAAAAACAGGTTCGATGGCGTTTATCACTTCTAGCACCCGCCCGTTAATATTAAAAGCGTCCTCTACTACTGTGTTCAAGCCTAAAACGAACTCATTCCCTAAGTCATGGATGACCTGTAACCTCTTGCCGTCAGAATAGATGGCTACGCTATCAGATACTTGTCTAATTTCCATGTTCAAGCCACCGCCTTTCTATAAGAACACCTTCTCTATTGCATTTTTTACAAAACCAAATTACTGGTTCGTCTATAAAATATTCAATATAACGTTCGTCACAATCCATGCAATAGTATTCTATTCCTCTAACTTCCATACTTACCTCCGAGATAGTTTTTGTAAAGATGTATCATCAAGCGCCTCCAATCAAGTCATTCAGACTTACCACTGCATCTAATTTTTTCGAGCTTCTGCAAAAGTCGCAATGTCCGCATTTCGTAGGCTTCTGCTTACCTTGAATGACATCCCAAACCTCAACGATTTCAGACTTGATTTTGTCTAGTCCCTCTTCAAGCCATTCTTCATCAATTTTCAGAATATCTTTATCAGGCACGTTTTCTTTGCTGACTGCCACAATCAGAGGTCTAAATTCTTGCCCTGTCATCTGTTTGAGTAGTTCTCTGTACAGTCCTAGCTGACCGTGATAGCCAAAGTTTAAAATGTTATTGACTGCCGCAGGAACTCGTTTCCTTAATTCGGCGTTCCACTCTTCAGCATAGATTGATTTCATGGTTTTTAAATCCACAAAATAGCCTCTTGACAAGTTCACGCTGTCCAGCTTGCCTTTGACTGGCACACCTTCAATTTCTCCATAGACAATCATTTCTTTTTCGACTTTATCACTTGGATAGCCATGATATAAGCGATTGAAGCCGTCATCTTCTTTTAGACTATCAATCATTTTGTCACCAACAACAAAGTCAGACTTTAATTTCCCTTTGTTCTTGCCGGTTTTCGCAAGGAGTTTATTGCCATTTTCTACCATAAATTTCTCGTGCGCTTCCGGGCTCTCGAAATAGCTGTGTACATAGTTCCCGAGCAAAAGAGGGGTTTCGTCCCGCTCTTCTACCCAAATACCATTATCAACCGTGTAAGCCTTAGCTTGGCATTGTTTATAACGCTTGTAACGCGAGTATGATAGGCGGCTAGTATCTTGATAATAATTTTCTTGTGTTAATTCAACCATCACATCAAATCCTCAAGTTCTTTAAATAATTCGCCTTGCTCGCCGTCCAAAACTTCGCCCGTTTCTTTGTCGACTTTTGGTGTGGTTGTTTCCACTTTGGAAACAGCCACTTTATTTTGCGGCTCTTCGGCAGTTGGATTTCCAAGAACGTCATCAAGACTTTCGACTTCTTGCGGGGTCACGTCGATTGGTGCCGCTTTTTCATTTTCGGTTTCGTTATCCGCAACGATTGCTTGTTCCATTTCGATTGACAGCGGACCATACTTACTGATGATTTGTTTAAGCAGCGTTTTCTGCGCCATTGCATCAAAATCTGATTTCCAAGGTCCATTATTAAAGGATTTTGAGAAACGTTTGCCGTGAGCATACGCTTGCTCTTTCGTCCAATAAGTGACTTTTTCAAAACCGTTTAGCAATTTAAAAGCTGCAAAGTAACCGATAACTTCGTCTTGTGGTTGTGCGAAATCAATCTCTAGTTCTTCGAAAAGTGGATTGTATGAGATGAGCTGTGCTTTATAGACAACTCCTGAGTTAATACTCTTATACTTTCCGCTTCGTTGTGCAAGTTGAATTAGCCCCTTATATCCCAATTGGAACTGTGCTTCTCGTCCGTAAGGCACTATGTAGGCTTGCCCTAGACTTGGTTCAATCGGCAGGTTTAATACTGCTGCCTTCATCGCTGCGGTCATGATAGATTCATTACTTGCTTTTACTAATAAATTGTTATTTGTAACAACTGATAGCAAGCTAGCTACAAACTCATTTTCTTTGCCTTTTAACACCTCTTGGAATTTTGCTTTTACAGCGGGTGCGTTAAAAAAATCTTTGTGCGATACATTCGCTAAATTATTTGCCATTTTATTTTCCTTCCATTTTAACGACTTCTACAGTCGTTTTCAGACTTTGTTTTGTTTAAGGGTGATTATACCTGCGATATGTTTTAAGTCGTCAGAAATAGTATCTTGTTTTATTCCTAGACCTTAAAACGCATTTTAGCACGTTCAGATAGTGCTCGTTTTTGCTCTGCCGAAATTTTTCGTTTCGGTTTGGCAAATGGGCTAACATCTGCTTCGAGCATTTTAGCTTGAATGTAAATCCGATTACCTCTTTCATCAAATTCTTCAGATAAGATTTCATAAAGTTCAATACGCTTTTCAATTTTAGTAATATGTCTGCGTACACTTGTTTCAAAATACCAACAATTACCCAGTTCATCATAACGGATAACCGTCTCGCGTTCTTCTGGTAGATATGCCATGTGTTTTCCCTTTCTATATCAATCAGAATACATCGTTCCGCAGTAGCCTGCTTCTTCTAGCGCTATCTTTTGGAAGTGGTGTAGCATGTCGTCAATACTCATTTTTCTAACCATTTTTTCAGTTAAGTACTCGTCATCAATTTCTGCTCTCATTTCCTCTCTAAGCTCTTGTTTCCATTTCTTGAAATAAAGACGTTTTTTCATTTTCCCCTCTTTGTCTTTCTTAAATTCCAAATCTCACGTTTCAGCCGTTTATTTTCCTGACTGAGTGAGATAATCTTGTCTTGTTGCTCGTTGATAATCTCGCCCAACTCATAACCGAGATGTAAATAGTCAGCGCGCCAGTTGTCAATCTCTGCTTGTAAGTCTTTGTTCATTTGCTCACCTAATCTACAAAGCTAGCGTGACAATGTGGACAACTAGTGTGCCAGCCTTTGCTTTTACCGTTTGGATTGTAGCCTGCTGTTTGCGTGTATGGATTTTGCTTATAAATGTCATTGTGACACCGAAAGCAAATGCCGTCTGTTGGTTCAAACATTCCACTTGCCACCTCCCAAATACATCTGTTCCATGTCCTGCAATTTTCCCAAACATGTTTCTTCTGATACTTTCATCAGCTTGTTTATTAACATATCTGATAAGTCGTAGTATTTTTCCACAAATACAGCGACCATTTCAAAGTTAGACATGCCGACTTTTAAAATACTTGTCATATACTGCGCCTGCTTTCTGTATCGCTTTTAAAAATAAATTTGTTATCTTTGCTGCCTGCCAGAATTCTATCAAGCAGGCTAGGTTCGTAGAGCTGCTTCAACTGGTTTCCTGCGTAATTGGTTGTAATAATCGTTTTTGTTCGGTTTTCCAAAAGTTGGTACAGAAACGATTGTGCCCAGCTGCTACCCTCTTTGATTGTGTTTCCAACGTTTGACTCTTTGCCCAAATCGTCAAGCACGAGAAAATCAACGTCTGTTAGAAATTTAAGAGTTGTTTTCTCATTCCAGCGAGCGTCTTTAAGATTAAACGCTTCTTTCATTCGTGAGAACAGCTCTGCCACTGGCATGTAAACAACCGATTTTTTATTTCCAAATTTTTGGAAAGCCTCGTTAATCGTCTTAGCCATGCCTAACGCTAAGTGGCTCTTGCCAACTCCGGGCGGCCCTTGAAAAATGACATTGCCTTCGTAACGCTCTTTAACGTATTCTCTTGTAAAGTGTTTAGCGAAATTAACAGCGTTCGCGTCTTGTTCTGTATGGATTTCAAAATTTCCGATTGTCGCTCGTGCTATTTTAGGCGAGATGATAGATTCTCGTTCTAACACTGCATAGCTTTTAAAATTCCTGATTTGGCTTTCAGCTTTTGCTCCCAGCTCTTCCAATTCGCGGTTGATTTCTTCTTGCCCGCATTCGGGGCAGAACTCAAAAGTGTTATTTGTGCAAGGGTTCGTTGTTCGTATCATCAGCACAGAGGGATGTTTCGGACAATGCTTGTTAATTGGATAAGTCCTTGCTAAGTAGGCGGCTCTTAAGTCTTTAACGCTTCTTAGTTCTTCTGCCATACTAGATACCCAACTTTTCATCGTAGCCATCATCAAGCATAGTGACTGCTCCTGTTCTGCTTCGTAGTTTTACTCTGTTCCTAACAAGCTCTGCTGTAACTAGCCCTTGATGTTTCCAGTTGTTCAAGATTGTATTCATGTAAGCGAAGTAGGGTTTCCCGTTGTCTACACATTCTTTTATTGCCAATTTCAAGACTTCCAAATCATGCTCTTCAACCAAGTAACGCATTTCGTCGATTTGTAATGGACTAGGCTGTTTGCCAAAGTTTTCTAAAATTAGATTATTAAATTCTCCTAATTTCGAGGGGGTGGTGGGCGTAGCAATGTTATCTTGATTCCCCTTACTAAATAAAGTGTTTAATCCCCCCACCGCAGACGCACTAATTCCAATCTCAGTATGGTTTATATTAGTATGGTTTATATTAGTATGGTTCGGGTTAACAGTTTTTACTTCCGGGGGTAAATTCTGTTTACTTCCGGGGTTAACAGTTTTTACTTCCAAAGGGTAAATTCTGTTAGGTTTATTCATTCCCTGCTGGACTTCTAGCAGCAAGCCCGCTTGATGTAATTCTTTTTTTAATTTAATTACAAACGGCTTGCTTCTGTTGAGTATTTTTTGCATAGCCTCGTTTGTGTAGTAACAGTAGACTTCGTTATTTTCGTCTACCCAATCTTCTTTGTTTTTTATCGACAAGGAAATTCTGTCTATGACGAGGCCGTATAATAGTTTAGCCTCGTTTGAAACATTTGAATAATAAGGGTTGTCGAAAAGAGCATACGGAATTGTAAAGAAACTGGATAAAATGAATTTTGATGCTTTGTATTTTTTCATCACCCAACCTCCTCAATGGCAAACGGCTTTGTGCTATGCTTTCTGGCTTCTGCCAATTTCCGCGCTCGTTCTCTGCGGTCGTGCTCGATTGCACAGACTACGTACATGGCTTCTAGCTCTATGCGTTCGTCTTCTCGTGCTTGTCGCTCTGCTTGTTTTCTGGCTTTGCGCCAGTCTAAGTGGTTGACAAATGCGCCGGCCAAGAAGAAGAATGCGAGTGTTGCTATCGCTCCTAAGATTTCACTCATTCGACACCTCCTTCGGTAGTTCTGGCAGTGGCATCCAGCACAACCCTTCTGTTTCACTATCTTCTAGACGCAAACCTTCCTCGTACTCAACCCAATCTTCTGTCCAAATTGTCTTTCCGTTGCTAACCAATACAGTCTCGTCAACGTCGGGAACTCGACAGTCCCACATAAATTCATAGTACATATATTCAGGTTTACTTGATTCTTCTTCTGTTAGTTTTCTTGCTTTAAATTTAATCCATTTCATTATTCCACCTCCCGATTTAATAATTCCGCTTTGATTTTGGTCAGCATGTGATTGTCGGCTAAAATGGAATCTTTTATCACAGGAGTTATTTTTCTTTCTTTCATTATCTTTTTATTGATTCTGATTTCGTTATCAATCCATTCAATCATCTCAAGCATTTATTCAACCTCCTCGATTTCAAATACTGGGTTATCCCAAATTCCCAATTCTTCAAGTTCCGAATGAGTGAAGTATACTTGATATTGACCGCCGGCGGTATATGAGGTATCTATGATAATACTACCGTTTTTATTGTTTCTGTTTAAGTAACCCGCTTTCTTAATTGTCACTACTTTTAATCTTGCTGTATACTGCTTCTCTTTCTCGACCTCATAGCCGTTAAGCCAAGCATGAGCAAATGTTTCTTGGTTGGACTCAAACCAATCCTTGCAAGGGTGATTAGAATAATGTACAGCGTCCATTACCGTGTATAAAGTTTTGCCTTGCTTTTTATATGTTTCAATCCACTCCGCCACAAACTGCGGAATGACTGGCTTTTCTGGCTCGTCAATTTGGTTTATAATGTGTTTTGCATATCGAAGACCATCTTCGTAATTATACGGAAAACTAATGATGGGGCGTGGTAACGACAATGTTCTATCTATTTTCTTAATCGCTTCTTGTTTGTTCATTTATTGACCCTCTCAACTGTAATAGTGTATTCTTCGCCCTCAAATTCGATGGGAACTTGTATGCTTTTTAAAGCGCCACCTCTATAATGTACTTCAAATAATTGGCGGATGATAAGCTCGCCGATTTCTTGAGGTGTTTCAAGTATGTTTTTCATATCATCCTCCCACTCCGTTCTCGTCCGCAATCCGCTTTGCTTCTTCTGCTTTCTGACGCTCTTTAAGCTGATATTCTGTATTCAGCTTGTTCAAGATAATGTCTTGTGCCGAATTTCTGTTTTGCAGCTTTTCGATTTCGTTTGCTTTCTCCTGCAGCTCGGTTTTAAGTTCGCTGATTTGCCGTTGCTGATGTTCGGTGAATGTGATTAAGCCGACGGCTAATAACAAAGTGACAAGCAATAAGCCAGTTAAGCCCAAACATACATTAGCGACCGAACGTTCATTGGCTCTTACTCGTTCATTCAGTGTCATTCCTTGCCCTCCACCAGTTCCTTGTTTTTGTAATCAATATCTAAAAATTTTCCTAGCCAGCCAATAATCTTTTTGTCGGGCAAACGGTCGTTTTTGCGATTAGTACAATAATTTGCAACGACTGCATCTAAAAAAATTCTGCTACTATTAAAATTTGGGTGCGCTAAAATGTGCTTTTTCAATCGTTCTGCAATTGTCGTATTCGGGACATATTTTAGTTGTCTTTTTATGTGCTCATAAAACATTCTAGCTTCTTCGCTCATTTTAACATCCCCCTCAATTGCTTTCGTATAAGTCCTTCTTTTGGAAAATCTGCTAGTCCCTTATTCCCATTAATAACAATGAGTTTTCTCAACATTTTAGGATTTTGATTGATTAGTTCAAGAGCTTGCTTAAAATTTAGGCTTCTCACTCGACTCATATAATGTCCTGAACAAAATTCAAGATTGTTAACAAAACACTGTTTTATAAGTTCGTCCGTCCACGATTTTTTTATTTCGTACTCAACGTCTAAAAAATCAAGCTCTTTTTTTATTTTTTCAAAAAGTGGATTTTTAGGATTTGTATTGATAATAATCATAAATGCCCCTTTCTTTCGCAAATATTCCCAACTACTTCAAAATTTCCACCGTGCGAAAAATTAGACATGTAATCCGTAACCCATCTATCATCATGAGGTTTCAAACGATAACTGCCCTTTTCGCTGTCGTAAAAGACTGTGTATAGACTGTCTAAAAGTCGTACTACATCTCCCTCAAAGATTTCTGTGTCGTTCTTATCTTTAAGGCCTGTGGATTGCATGAGATACTTATCGTCAATGCTGTAACCGATAAGCCCTTTTTTGCCTTCTACAATTCTTTCAAAAATTTTTTGTCTATTTCCTTGATAGATATTCCCACCCCAAATTACTAATTCCGTGTCGTCAACCATCTTTTTTTTATGCGGATCCCACGCTCTATATCTTTGTATCATCTAATCACCTCTTCTTAAAAATCGTCGTCTTGTCGCCTTCAATTTTCATCGCGCCTTTTGGCACGACTCTAAAAGTCACGCTGTTCCATTGTTCGGATAATTTAACTAATTTTTGCTCCACTACCTCAACTGGCTTCTTAGCTAGTTTATTCTTGTATTCATTCCCTAGTCTGTAATGGTCGCGCTCCCAGCGCTGGATGAGCGTTATCTGTGTGTGGTTTTGCATGTCATTCTCCCTTCGGATAAATTTCAAGAATGGTATCAACAATTTCTTCGATGTTACCTTCGACGAACTGGACTGTGTTGGTTGCGGGGGTATCGAATGCGTGGTTGCAGTCAAAACCGATAACCCAATCATTACCTTCAAGATTTAAATAAGTCAATCCGAAATGGGCTACATCGTTGATTTTGTCGTCTATTTCATCGTATTCTTTTCCATGCAATGGATGCCCTTGTGGCAATGCTACATAGCCACATAGCCACCCTTGGGGGTTGCCACCGAAATCTCCTAGCCCTAAATAAAATCTTGATAGCGGACCCATACTGAATTTTTTAATAAAACAGTTAAAACCTTTATAATTAAATTCTTTGATTTGCATTTATCTTCTTCCTTCCTGATTTTTAAAATCTTTGCCAATTCTCGTTATACCAGTCTCGCACAGCGTCGCGTGGATAGCGTATCTGCGTTCCACGTCCTCTGTCAATTTTTGGAAAGTCCGAAAATTGGGCATAGCGGTCAAATGTTGTTGTTGAGCAGCCTAACATTTTCATAACTTGCTGCTGGGTCAATTCAAGCGGAAGAGCTTTCTCAATGTCGAACATTTGACTAATTTCAAGCAATGAATTTCGCACGCCGTCTGTTATTTTGTTTACAAACGTTAAAATAATTCCCTCTTCCATTTCTCCCCCCTTTTCTTGTCTTTTGTGCTATAATCTAAGTAGTATTATTTGTTGTGCGCGTGATTTTCCACGCGCTTTTTTGATATAATCATCTCAAAGGAGGTGACTATATGATTTCCAAAGAGCAAATTGCTCACGATTTGGCTATTGCAGTAATTACAGCAAAGTTGACTAAAAGCACTTTTCCAAAATCAAGTAGACAACTGCTGATTGATTACCAAACAGAATTCAATGAGATTCTGCGTCTTCAAAAGCTTTAATCGTTGAGTAGCTGTCATAGGCTTCTGATAACAGACTAAGCGTTCGGGTTCTGTACCCGTCATACCTGCTGTTGTCAGAAGCTTTTAATTCGTCTAATACAGATTGCATTAGGCTTAAAAACATTTCTCTAGTTTGCATTATTTCTCCTTTCCTTTTTCAAATGTTGAAAAACACAAGAATCAATAGTGCTTAACACAATCTCTGTCGCTTTATCGGCGCTTACTATTTTAGGTAGGCGCTTTTTTCCGCTATACGGATAATGTTTAGGTCTCATGCTGCCTCCTTTCTGTTTGTGGTATAATAGAGTAAAAAACAATTGGAGTTTTGCTATGGAAATTTTGTCAAAAGAAGCTCGCGAGTTACTGAAGAAATTTGTTGAACTGCGCAAGGAAAATGCTCGCGGTAGAATTTACTATCAAGACAATCGAGAATTACTTGATAACAATCGCGTTTTTGTCCAAGAACTTTGTGACAAAGACTTATGCGTCAAAGACGTTTCTGGAGACGTAGGTCTTACCGATAAGGGATTGTACTACTTACCAGAATATAACGCTTTTATCAGACAAACTTTTCTAACTTCTTTATGGCTTCCTCTAGCGGTCTCCGTGTTCGGAACAACTCTCACTCTATTTGTCAATTATTTTCTGATAAACAGATAGAAAATTACCGTTCCGATAACTACTCCCATCAAACTACCAATAATTGACAAAGCAATGTCGATTGGTTCTAGGCTTTCAAAGCCTTTTTTTATTTTCTTCATAATAGTTCCTTTCTAAACTTTCTTTCTCTGCTATAATAAAAGCAGGAAGGAGGTGAATGTTGTGAGTATAGACGCTGAAAAATTTGCTTTAGCTGTTGTTTCGTCTTCTAATCCCGATTTGAGCATTTCTGATAAAGTCAAACTTTACGAAGAAACCGTTGAATTTATCGAAAAGCACAATCAAGAAAAACTTGAAGAAGCTAAGCAAAGAGTTAAAGACTGGCTTATTTAAGAGCCTGCTTTATCTCAATTAGCACTTTAGCAATCTCGCACTTTGCTAAAGTGCTTTTTTCGTTGTCATAGTTTTTAGCGAGGTCTCTTGCAATAGCTGCAAGCCATTGGTTCATAAAGTCGTTTTTCAAGATTTCACGCTCAGCTAAATTAAGTTCCTCTTTATCCGAAATTCCCATATTTGCTCCTTTCTATGCTATGTTATCCTGCTCAATCAGCGGTAAGACACCGTGTCCCTTCAACAACTCATACAAGAACAAGCGACCTTTCTGCGTCCATGTTGTCGTAACATGAGTGCGTGCTTGCCCTTTGCCGTCCACAAAATCAAAGGTTGCGCTATCTGTATAGCCTTTGCCCATGTATTTCTTGTACAAAATCCATTGTCCGTTAACTTTATGTTGCACTCCGAATTCGTGTAAGAGGTGGTTGAATTGTTTAGCGCTCATGCCGTAATCAGCAGCGATTTGTGTCACGCGCAAACTAGCTTTGCTTTCAATGATTAAGTCAAGGTATCTAGCTTGCTTCTGCGCTTCTTCAAGCTCAATTTCCAATTGAGACACCTTTTGGCGCTCTTCCTTAAGTTGAGTTGCAAGATTGATGATGGTGTCTGGCGACAAAAGCACCTCTTCAATTTTGCTGTCTGTCAAGTAAGCTCCATGCTTGCGAATTGTTGGTAACACCTCACTAGTTACCCAGCGTTTAAATTCCTTCGCCTGCGGCAATTTGCTGGATAGGATAAGGGAGTAGAGACCCGATTCGTTGATGATGGTCATGTTACGATTTTGACCTGATGCACTGAATTGGTGCGTCAGCTTATCATCTTCATCAACATGATTTCTAATAGCGTTATCCGTTCTTGCATACCCCAAAATCTCTGCCACGTCCTTTCCGACAAAGTAAGGCTCGTTGTCAATGGTTACTGTACGGACTTTCTGCCCGTGGAAATTAAAAATCTCGTTCATAAAATGCCTTTCTATGTTGGTCTTGTTCAACTTGAATTAAATTCAAGTTGAAGTGTAAAAAAATTAAGTTCCTAACAAATCCGAAGAATGTACATTGTAGAGTTTGCAAATTTCAATCAAGTTTTTCGTTGAAATAGAAAAGATGTTCTTTTCCCACGCGCTAACCGTTTGAGAAGATACTCCAACAGTTTGACCAAATTCTTTTTGGCTCATTTTGTTTTTTGCCCGAAGCTCAAGAATTGAAATTTTTGGTTTTAATTCTTCCATGTTTTCGCTCCTTTCTTTTATTTTATAGCTAGCTAAGGAATCGAACCTTAGTGCACCACTCTAGCTCAAACTAATTATGCGATATTGTACTCTGTTCTAATGTCATTCCACATGTCGCTCATAATTCCATTATAATCTCTATCAATATCTTCATCTGTCATAGTAAACTCGTCTACTGTTATGTGCTCTGTTTTATAATAAGAGCCTCTATCGTCTTTATATTCAACCTCATACATATCATATACTTTAATTGAATATGTAAGTGTGAATCCGTTTAAATCAAAATCGTAATCACGTTTAACAAATATTTTATTTCCTGTTTTTACTGCTTCCATTTTTTGTTTTCTCCTTTTATTTATCTTACAAGTCTATTATAACTTGAATTTAATTCAATGTCAATAGTTTTTTTGATTTTTTTTCAAGTTTTTTTAGTTTTTTTAAAAAAATACTTGAATTTGTTTCAAATTTACTATATAATACAATTGTAAAAGAAATAAAAAGGAGAGGCAATGGATATTAAAGACAAGCAAAGAGGAGCTAGATTAGAAGCGCTTAGGTCTGCAAAAGGAATTAGTCAAATTGAACTTGCTAAAAAGTTGGGGTATAAATCAGATTCCACTATATCAAAATGGGAAGCTGGGATGAGTATTCCGACTGGTGGGAAATTGGTTGAGATTGCAAAACTGCTAGAGACGACAACGGATTATATATTATTCGGAAATTCAAATATTGTATTAGGCGATAATAACGGCGTAAATGGTTTAAACGGAGGAAGCGGAAATACAAACACTTATAATTTCGGCGGTGGTTGTAGCGAGAAGCAAGACAACCACAACGAAAGTATGCACGGCATGAGCAAGGCGGACTTAAAACTGCAGCGCGTGATAGCAAACAAAATAGAAAAGCAGATACAAGTCGAGCAGAACATGAGTGACAAAATGGATAAAATCGCTGATAAGCTAGATACGCTTATTGGTTTGTTAAAAAGTAGGTGAATATTATGGGATTGTTTGATTTCGGGCAAACAGAAGAAGAAAAAGCAGAGAAAAACAGACGAAAAGAAGAAAAGAAACAATTAAAACAAGAAGCTAAAGAGCAACGAAAAAAGGAAGAACAAGCAAAGATAGAGGAAAACAGGGCAAGAAGCGAAAAGTTTAACAAGACGAAATCAACTACTCGTTCAACGTGTTTGGTTTTAGATGAAGAAAACAAATTTTTCAAAATCTTATTCGGAAATTTGCTGAACAGCTATAGAATCTTTTCTTTTGACGAATTACAAAATTACGAAATTTATGAAAACGGTTCTTCTGTTTCTAAAGGAGGTGTTTCCGCTGGGCGAGCAATGATTGGCGGCGCTTTAGCGGGCCCTGCCGGTTTATTGTTAGGTGGCTTGTCCGGTAAGAAAAAAGTCAATAGTGTTTGTGATAGATTGTCTGTTAAATTCTCAGTTGGCGGTTTACATGACGGAACTTATGAAATTAAGCTAATCACACAATCTACTAAAAAAGATTCATTCGTTTACCGAGATGCTGTGAAAAAAGCTGATGAAATTATTCATTTGTTTGACAACATCGTTGCTGCCACAACTGTTGTCACCGAAAACAATCTATCTATCGCAGATGAACTCTTAAAATTAAAATCCTTGGTTGATTCCGAGATTTTGACGCAAGAAGAATTTGAGTTGCAAAAGGCAAAATTATTAGGAAAATAAAAAATCCCAACACGCGCACCGACCAAAGCTAGCGTATTGGGAAAAACAACAGTATGAGAATTAGGCTCTAAAGCCTTTTTCTTATACCTATTTTAGAAAGGTATAAATAAATGGCGAGCTATAGAAAAAGGAGTAATGGTTGGGAGTATCGCGTATCTTATAAAAAGCCAGATGGCTCTTACGGAGAAAAAAGCAAACGTGGCTATCGGACTAAATCCGAAGCCGAAAGAGCGGCTGCCGAAGCGCAAAGAGAACTCGCTGAAGCTGTAGAGATTGATAGAAAAATAGAACTAGCTGATTATTTCAAAAGGTGGGCGGAAATTCACAAAAAGCCGCATGTTAGCACGGGAACGTGGAAAAGCTATCAGCAAGCCGTACGGATTGTCACAGAATATTTCCAGCATACAAAATTGACTGCAGTCACTTCTACTACTTACCAGCAATTTTTAAACGAACTAGGCACGCGCTATTATCAAAAGACGATACACGGGATTCATCATAAAATTAGACGGTCAATTAAACAAGCTGTTGTAGACGGCTACATCACGAGGAATTTCACAGAATTAGCAAAAATCAGCTCTACTAAACAATCCAAACCACTTGAAGATAAATTCTTGCAACTTGACAAATACCAAGAACTTATCAGCCTACTAAAAAAAGAGACCTCTAAAAAAGACTATGTACATCTCTATTTGCTTGCTGTTACTGGAATGAGATTAGGGGAAAGCCTAGGCTTGACTTGGCAAGATATTGATTTTGACAAGCAGCTAATAGACATTAACAAGACTTGGGACATATATAATCGTCAGGGCTTTAAGCCAACCAAAAATAAGCAATCAGTCCGCAAAATTCCACTAACGCCCGAACTATCTCTTGTTTTAAAAAAGTACAAATTTAGCGCGTGGGAAAAGAACTCATACAATCGACTATTCACAAGAACGAATCACACATGGCTTAATCGCCTTATAAAAAAACTCACAGACACAAATATCCACATTCACAGCCTGCGGCACACGTACGCTAGTTATTTGATTTCCGAAAACATTGACTTGTTAACTGTTTCAACTTTGCTCGGGCACAAAGACTTGACTGTAACTTTGCAAACCTATGCCCACCAACTAGAAGCAAAAAAAGAGCAAGATTTTGAGGAAATAAAAAAACTTTTTGGGTAAATTTTGGGTGATAAAAAGCAAGAATCCTATATTATAGGCTTTTAGAAAGGATATGTATGATAACCAAAGAATTTGATACGATTGCTGCCATTTCCACTCCTCTTGGTGAAGGGGCTATCGGCATTGTTAGACTGAGCGGGACGAATAGCTTTGCCATTGCTCAAAAAATCTTCAAAGGAAAAGATTTAAGTACGGTTGCCAGTCACACACTAAATTATGGACATATTATTGACCCAGAAAAAAACGAAATTTTAGATGAAGTTATGATTGGAGCTATGCGTTCTCCGAAAACCTTCACACGTGAAGACGTGATTGAGATTAACACCCACGGAGGGATTGCTGTGACCAACGAAATCCTCCAATTAGCTATTCGCGAAGGTGCCAGAATGGCAGAACCTGGTGAATTTACCAAGCGCGCCTTTCTCAATGGACGTGTGGATTTGACGCAAGCAGAGGCTATCATGGACATTATTCGGGCAAAAACGGACAAAGCCATGAATATCGCCGTCAAGCAACTGGACGGTTCTCTGTCCGACCTCATCAACAACACACGTCAGGAAATTCTTAACACACTAGCTCAAGTCGAGGTCAATATTGACTATCCAGAATATGATGACGTTGAGGAAATGACTACCAAACTGTTGCGTGAAAAAACTGCTGAATTTGAAAAACTGCTGACTCAACTTTTAAAAACAGCTCGCCGCGGTAAGATTCTACGCGAAGGAATTTCGACTGCTATTATTGGTCGCCCTAATGTCGGAAAATCTAGTCTCCTTAACAACTTGCTCCGTGAAGATAAGGCTATTGTAACGGACATTGCTGGAACCACTCGCGATGTCATTGAAGAATATGTCAACATCAACGGAGTGCCACTCAAATTGATTGATACTGCGGGTATTCGTGATACAGATGATATTGTCGAACAAATCGGAGTAGAACGTTCTAAAAAAGCGCTCCAAGACGCTGACCTTGTGCTTCTTGTGCTAAATGCAAGCGAGCCATTGACAGAACAAGACCGCAAACTGTTAGAAATCAGTCAAGACACCAATCGTATCTTGCTGCTCAATAAAACCGACTTAGAAGAAAAGATTGAAGTTAACCAGCTTCCCGATGACTTTATCAAGATTTCTGTTCTCCAAAATCAAAATATTGATAAAATCGAAGAACGAATCAACCAACTTTTCTTTGAAAATGCAGGTATTGTAGAACAAGATGCTACTTATCTCTCTAACGCTCGTCATATTTCTCTAATTGAAAAAGCTGTTGAAAGTCTCCAATCTGTCAATGAAGGACTGGATTTAGGAATGCCTGTTGACTTAGTCCAAGTGGATCTCACCCGAACATGGGAAATCCTTGGTGAAATCACAGGTGACGCCGCTCCTGATGAACTCATTAGCCAACTTTTCAGCCAATTTTGCTTAGGAAAATAATAGTAAACAAATTCGAACAAAAACAAGTAAGCTCTATGATTCCTATAGGAATAACCTTAGAAATCATAGAGCTTTTTACTTCTCATCAAAAAGAGAATAAGACAGAACTAAAAATTTTAAATGTTTAGTTCGTAGTTTCAGCCTTTCATTACTAAACCGATAAAATGGCAGAAACTTCGTTCTCACAGAGCAGACACAACATTACAATCTAATTGTCATGAACGGAGATCCTTCTGTATTGTCAGTTGGATCCAAACTCCGTACTCTAAATAAATAATCTACTGAATAATAGCCATTATTATTAGCATTATACGGATCCATTACATAAGTCATTCCGTTGTTATAGCCTTTCATGACCAGTTCATGTGTAACAGGATAATTTGCAAATACACTGGTTCCTACTGCACCAAGCACATGGTGTCCCATAGCAAGTGCTTCTCGCACAGCTGCGGTTGAACCTAAAACATCCGTTTTCAACCCCCAATGTCGAGCTGCTAATACAATACCATGGCTCGTTGTGCCGTAACTTCTCTTATTAAATTCATTTGTAGAATAATAGAGATAATCTGCCACAGTCGTTGGTAAAACAGTCTGTCCTGTAGTACCAGAAATTGCCATAGCAACCGTTGTTGGCACGCAACCCGTTGCAGCAAATGTGTAGCCACCATAAGTTCGTCCTGCCCAACGACCATCACGTTGAGAAAAATATGGTGTCGGATAAGACGTTTTAGAAACTTGTACTGTTGTACCACCTACTCCAACCAGCTTACCATTGTTTTGAATGTAATACAAATGAACATTGTATTCGCCGGTTGAGTTCTTATGGTCACTCGCTTTGACAGTTATCTTATAGGTACCATCAGCTCGTTTTGCAGCAGTATACCAAATGATGTCATCTTGACCATTTACACTAGACCACGTTGGCAGCTTCACTTCACGAACACCATGAGGGCTGGAAACATTAGACACTACCACGTCAAATGTTCCTGTTTTAGGATTATTATTTTGGATCGTGATTTTTCCAGTTAGTTTCAGGTTTTCCGCAGAAATTGTCACATTGGTTGATGTACCGCCTACTCCAATCAATGTTCCATTGTTTTGAACATAGTACAAATGAATATAGTACAAACCGGTTGAATTCTTATGATCACTTGCTTTAATGAGTGCCTTATAAGTTCCATTGGTCTGTCTAGTGGCAGTGTACCAGATAATATCGTCCTGACCATTGACATTAGACCAGGTCGGTAATTTCACTTCACGAACGCCGTAAGGGCTAGAAACACCTGAAACAATCACATCAAAAGTTCCTGTGTCTGGATTATTATTTTGAATGGTAAGATTCCCTTTTGCTCTCGCTAAAGAAACATTTACTTGTGTTCCAGCTACTCCAACGATTTTGCCATTGCCTTGGATATAATACAGATGAACATTATATAGACCTGTTGAATATTTGTGATCACTTACCTTGACAGTTGTCTTATAAGTCCCATCAGCTTGTTTTTTAGCGGTATACCAGATAATGTCGTCTTGACCATCCACATTAGACCAGGTCGGTAATTTCACTTCACGAACACCATCTGGACTGGAAACGCCTGAGACAATCACATCAAAAGTTCCTGCGTCTGGATTGTTATTTGTGATAGTCAAAGTACCTTTAGGATGCGCAATCGAAACTGTTGTCGTTGTTCCTGTTACTCCTACCAACTGATTATTTTCTTGGATATAATATACATGAATATTATACTCTCCAGTTGATTTTTTATGATCAGTCGCTTTAATTGTTACTTTATAGGTTCCATTGGCTTGCTTTGTCGCTGTGTACCAGATAATATCATCTTGACCACCGATGCTGGACCAAGTTGGAACTTTCACTTCACGAACGCCATAAGGACTAGAAACATTGGAAATAAGGACATCAAATGTTCCTGTGTCAGGATTATTATTAGCAATGGTCACTTTTCCTTGAGGTCGTCCTAATGAAAGCTCGGTAGTTGTTCCACCTACGCCAACCAATTTCCCATTATTTTGAATGTAATAAAGGTGAATGTGATAGAGTCCTGTAGAAAATTTGTGATCTACTGCCCTTACTGTTACTTTATAGGTTCCATCAGTCTGTTTAGCAGCTGTATACCAAATAATGTCATCTTGACCATTGACATTAGACCAAGTCGGTACTTTCACTTCACGAACGCCATAAGGAGCAGAAACATCTGACACAATCACATCAAAGGTTCCTGTGTTAGGATTCTTGTTTTGAACCGTGATTTTTCCCTTTATTGGCTGATTTGTAGCACGGTTGCTTGGAGTTGCCTTATTCGTAAATCGTCCAGTATAATCCACGCTTTGATCAAATACATGACGACCAGGTAGTAGTTCAGCTTGCGAAGTAAACTGCCAAGCACCTGCTTCACTATTATATTTCAGTATTTTCGCATCATCTGCACTTAATTTTGAAGTTGGATATCGCGCTACCCAGAAATTTTCCAAGCCAAATTTCTCTGTTTGGATTGGTCCTTTCGTTCTAAGATTGTTTCGATCAAGCCAACTTGCACTTGTATAGTACATCAAATTTGAAAAGCCCATACGCCGCATTTCATCTGCCCAAGCTTGAGTAGTTGCATTGATATTCGGACGCATATCAGAATCTTCAATATCATTTACCATAACAGTTGAGGAAGGAAGGTTCAATCGCCTTGCTTCCTCTGCAAAATAGCGCGCTTCTGCTCTTGCTTCTGCTTCATTAGTATAATGAGAAAAAGCATAAGCTGACACTTGCATACCTACCGCTTGTGCATTATGTGTTTGAGAAGCCGCATAAGGATTTTTATAACTCGTTCCTTCTGTTAATTTAACAACAATGCCATTTACCCCTTTTTCTGCTAAATGTTGATAATCTTCTTTGCTGATATGCCCATTATGACTGCTAACATCTACAAAGGTTGATTTTTTTACTTGCGCATCAGGATTACTTCTAGCTGTTGTTTGATTATTCTGCGCAGCAAAAAAAGTTGACTTGTTGTCTTTTTTAGTCTCAGTTGTAGTTGTCGAATTTTCTTTTACAACTGATTGTTCTTCTGAAACTTTAGCCTCAGTTGAAGCAGTTGAAGAAGCAGTTGCTTCGTTTTTAGATGAAGAAGATGAAGTTGTTTGATTTATTGGAGCAGTTTGAGTTACTTCTTTTGTTTGGAGTTCAACTGAAGAATGAGCTTCTTGTTTATTGACTTCTACTGTCGGCTCTAGCGTAGAAGTTTTTACAGATTCATCAGCAAAAATTTGCTGTGAACTAGCTGCAATTAAAATAGCTGTGCTTGCTAAATAAAATAAACTTTTCTTTTTCATTTTATTTCTCCATTTTAAAATAAGCCTGCCATAAAATATGGCAAGCTAACTATTTCTTTTAAGAAATTATTTTACAAAGTCCAACAATGCAAGGAAACTTTCTGCTTCAAGTGATGCTCCACCAACAAGGGCACCGTCAACATCTGGACATGCCATGTATTCAGCTACATTGTTCGGTTTTACTGAGCCGCCGTATTGTACACGTACTTTGTCAGCCACTTCTTGACCAAAGTCAGCTGCTACAACATCACGAACTGCTTTACACATTTTTTGAGCATCATCTTGAGTAGCTGATTTACCAGTACCGATAGCCCAGATTGGTTCATAAGCAATGACAAGAGAAGACACTTGTTCTGCTGTCAATCCTTTAAGGGCTGCAGATACTTGAGCACCTACAAATTCCACTGCTTTACCAGCTTCGTAAGTTTCAAGAGATTCACCACAGCAGATGATTGGAAGAAGACCGTTGCGGAAGATAGCATGAGCTTTCTTGTTGATATCTTCGTCTGTTTCATGGAAATAGTCACGACGTTCAGAGTGACCAATTACAACATAATCAAGACCCATTTCAGAAAGAACTTTGGGACTATTTTCACCAGTAAATGCACCAGCATCTTCAAAATAAGTATTTTGTGCAGCAACTTTAAGATTTGAACCTTTTGCTGCAGCAAGAACTGTCGTCAAATCAAGCGCAGGAGCTGCGATACCTGCTTCAACAAGATCAGATGAAGGAAGTTTACTTGCAACTGCTTCTACAAAAGCTTTAGCTTCTTCTGGATTTTTGTTCATTTTCCAGTTACCAGCAATAAATGGTTTACGTGACATTTCACATACCTCTTCTTTTTTTATTTACATCTATTATTTTACCATAATTTAATAGAGAAATAAAGACTGAGTCGAATGAAATCATAAAAAAGAAAGCCCCGCAACAGCGGAGCTCATTTGTCTGACTTTAATTGTTCATCTGGGAACTTAATTGAATTAAGCTTCGATTTCTGTAACCATACCTGAACCTACAGTACGTCCACCTTCACGGATAGAGAATGTAGTTCCTTGTTCTACGGCAATTGGGTGGATCAATTCAACGTCGATTGTTACGTTATCACCAGGCATTACCATTTCAGTACCTGCAGGAAGTTCGATTGAACCTGTAACGTCTGTAGTACGGAAGTAGAATTGAGGACGGTAGTTGTTGAAGAATGGAGTATGACGTCCACCTTCTTCTTTAGTAAGGATGTAAACTTCACCTTTGAATTTAGTGTGTGGATGAATTGAACCTGGTTTAGCAAGAACTTGTCCACGTTCGATTTCGTCACGTTGGATACCACGAAGAAGAACCCCTACGTTATCTCCAGCAAGACCTTCGTCCAATTGTTTACGGAACATTTCAACACCAGTAACAACTGCTTTTTGAATTTCGTCACGGATACCAACGATTTCAACTTCGTCGTTGACTTTAACAGTACCACGGTCGATACGTCCTGAAGCAACAGTACCACGTCCAGTGATTGAGAATACATCTTCGACTGGAAGAAGCAATGGTTTGTCAGTGTCACGTTCTGGTTCTGGAATGTATTCATCAACAGTATCCATCAATTCCATGATGATGTCTTCATATTTTTCATCACCTTCAAGAGCTTTAAGAGCTGAACCTTGGATAACTGGGATTTCATCACCTGGGAAATCGTATTCTGAAAGAAGATCACGGATTTCCATTTCAACCAATTCAAGCAATTCTTCATCGTCAACCAAGTCAACTTTATTCATGAAGACGATAAGGTATTTAACACCTACTTGGCGTGAAAGAAGAATGTGTTCACGAGTTTGAGGCATTGGTCCGTCAGTTGAAGCTACTACAAGGATAGCTCCATCCATTTGAGCAGCACCAGTGATCATGTTTTTAACGTAGTCCGCGTGTCCTGGAGCGTCGATGTGAG
>ERZ772957.218-NODE-218-length-49381-cov-46.524612_pt1 | contig 49381 bp, 40 predicted proteins | sample MGYA00580682_ERZ772957 | MGnify/ENA primary metagenome ERZ772957 (study PRJEB29015, sample SAMEA2737921) | human oral metagenome | biome: human oral; feature: human-associated habitat; material: dental | place: China | collected 2025 ... | reverse complement strand
GTTGATAGCGACCTGCGGCGTGTTGGTGGTCATGTAGTAGTTTCTCCGAAACGGAATGGATAGTAGATGGACAGTTCCAGCGCCCCGGTCGCGTGCGGATGCACCCGTCCCACAGGCACTGCCGCCCAGTCTAGCAGCTTCAACGCGGCAAATGTGACGAATTTAGCGCCACTTTACGTGGCGTGCGTCGCGAAGTTCACCCTAGTGGGCAGCCAGCTGCCACGACGCTCCGACACCGACGGCCACGTCGAGCGGCACCGAGAGGGCGACGGCCCCTTCCATGCGCTCGCGCACCAGCTTCTCCGCCACATCGGCTTCACCCGGGGCGATCTCGAGGAGTAGTTCGTCGTGGATCTGCACGAGGAGCCTCGTGGCAAGTCCCTCGTTTACCAGCGCCGACGCCACGTTCATCATCGCGATCTTGACGATGTCGGCGGCGCTTCCCTGAATGGGTGCGTTCAGGGCCGCACGCTCGGCCATCTCACGTCGCTGCCGATTCGACGACCGCAGGTCCGGGAGGTAGCGGCGTCGTCCGAACATCGTCTCGGTGTACCCGTCGGCTCGGGCCTGTGCGACCAGGCCCTCAAGATAGTCGCGCACCTTCCCGAAGCGTTCGAAGTATCGGTCGCGCAAAGCGGCGGCCTCCGGGACCGCGATGCCGAGCTGGGCGGCCAGGCCATAGGAGGAGAGCCCATAGGCAAGGCCGTAGGAGGTGGCCTTGATCCGAGAACGTTCCTCCCCGCTCACCTGCTCGACCGGCGTACCGAAGACCATGGAGGCCATGGTCCTGTGCAGGTCCTCGCCCGAGTTAAAAGCCTCGATGAGAGCCTCGTCGCCCGACAGGTGCGCCATGAGTCGCATTTCGATCTGAGAGTAGTCGGCGCTCATGAGCGAGGCGTAGCCCGGCCCGGGAGTGAAGGCTCCGCGAATGCGCATGCCGTCGGGGCTGCGCGCGGGAATGTTCTGCAGATTCGGGTCCGAGGAGGCCAGGCGGCCGGTCGCGGCGGCAACCTGCGAGAAGGTCGTGTGGATGCGCTCGTCGGCACCGACGGTGGCAATTAGGGAGTCGACCATCTGCTTGAGCTTGATGCGGTCGCGGTGGGCGAGCAGGTAGCCGAGGAAGCGGTGCCCCGCTCCCCCGCTGGCCTCGGTCTTCGCCCACAGGTCGGCGAGGGCCTCGGCGTTCGTTGTGTAGCCGGTCTTCGTTTTCTTGGTCTTGGGCAGCGCGAAGTGGTCGAAGAGAAGCTCTTGGAGCTGTTTCGGGCTCGATAGGTTCACCTCGCGTCCGGCGGCCTCCCAGGCCCCGCGGCGCGCCTTCTCGACGTCTGCGCCGAGTTCTGCCGAGAGGTCGCTCAGCACCCCGGTGTCCACGCCGATCCCGGTTGCCTCCATGTCCCCCAGGAGCCGGGCCAGCGGCATCTCCATATCGCTCAGGAGGCCCAGCTCCTTGCTTTCCTCGAGCGTGCGGCGCAACCGCTCAGCGAGCGGGATCAGTTGAGCGGCGATGCGGCCGGCTCGCATTTCGGCGCCCGTGGGGCCCTCCTCGCTCTCGTCCATGTCGAAGAGCGCTCCCTCATCCGCCGCCTCGCTCACCTCGATGCCGAGGATGCGCGCCACGACGTCCGTGAGCTTGTGAGAGCGTTGGTCCGGGTGAGCAAGATAGGCCGCGAGCATCGTGTCGAAGGCAACCTCCCCGAGGGTCCAGCCTCGCGACGCGAGCGCGTGGCGAACTCCCTTGGCGTCGTGGACAACCAGCCGGGTTGAGGCCAGCGCCTCGGCAACGGCTCGGTCCTGTGCGGGGGTGAGCTCAGTCGGGTCGAGGACGAGGGCCTGCTTGTCGGTGGCGAATACGAGGCGCGTCACCTCGCCGCGGGTCGGTCGCATGTCGCCCTCGACCAGGAGGGCGAGGCGGGCACGCTCGTTCAGCCACCGGCTCACGTCGCTCGACGGATCAGCGAGGCAAACGTCGACCTGCTGCTCCTCGGCAACGGCGTCCGTGGCCTCCTCCGGCTCGCCTTGTCCCATGCCGACGCCCGACACCTCGCGCACCTTGGCGCGCAGCCGACCAAACTCAAGCGCATCAAAGAGACGATCGACCGCCGCGACATCGGTGGCGCGCCGCACCAGATCGGCGCGAGTCAGGCCGAGGTCCATGTCCGTGACGAGCCTGTTCAAGCGTCGGTTGCGCACGACGTCATCCGTGTGCTCGCGCAGGGCAGCCCCGCGCTTGCCCCCGATTTCGTGAGCGCGTTCCAGGAGGTTGTCGAGGCCATCGAAGCGATTGATCCACTGGGCTGCGGTCTTGGGGCCGACCCCGGGCACGCCCGGCAGGTTGTCGGAGGTCTCGCCGACGATCGCCGCAATCTCGGGGTAGCGATGCGGAGGCACCCCATACTTGGCCTCAATGGCTTCGGGAGTCATGCGCCGCAGGTCCCCGGGCCCTGTCCCCGGGTAGAGCACGGTGACGTTCTGGGTCACCGTTTGGAAGGTGTCGCGGTCGCCGGAGACGACCAGCACCGAAGCACCCTCGTGACCGGCTTGGTAGGCCAGCGTCGCCAGGATGTCGTCGGCCTCGAATCCCTCTCGAGACAGCGCCACGATCCCCATCGCGTCCAAGACCTCGCGTATGAGTTCCACCTGCCCCTTAAACTCTTCCGGCGTCGCGTCCCGGGTTCCCTTGTATTCCGGGTACTCCTCGGTGCGGAATGAGCGCCTGGACACATCGAATGCCACGGCGACATGGGTCGGCTTCTCTGTCTCGAGCAACCTGGCGAGCATTGATACGAAGCCGTAAACCGCGTTCGTATGCTGGCCGGTGGCCGTCACGAAGTTCTCGGGCGGAAGCGCATAGAAGGCGCGAAACGCCATCGAATGACCATCAATAATCAGCACGGTATCGCTCACACATGACACCCTAGATGCCATGACACACCTTGACCAGACGACACACGCCCACGGCGCATCACCTGATCCTCTCGCTCACGGCGGGTGGGTGGGGGCCCACTGGCCGGGCACCCTCATGGAGGCCACAGGCATGGAAGTGCTTGAACACACGGCCGCGCGCACCGTCATCTCGATGCCCATTGACGGCAACCGGCAGAGTGCCGGGATCCTGCACGGCGGCGCTTCCGCGGCGCTGGCTGAGACGGCCGCCTCCTTCGCGGCACAGATTCATGCCCGCGAGACCAACCCCGGCAAGCCGGCCTTTGCCGTGGGCACCGAGCTGAATGCGTCCCACATCGGCGCCGGCCGCAAGGGGACCGTCACGGCGACCGCGACCGCGGTCCACCTCGGCCGTTCCTCCACGGTGCACACCGTTGAGATTCGCGACGAGGCCGACAGGCTCATCTCGGTCGCGCGGGTCACCAATCGAATCCTGGTGCGCCCACGTCACAAGTAGGTGCGCGCACACGCGCAGCCCACGAATGCGGTGGCGGGCAGGAGCACCCCGCTCCTGCCCGCCACCGCATCCACGATTCAGTCGTCAACCTGGTTGATGACCGCGTCGGCCACCTCCCGCATCGACAGGCGCCGATCCATCGAGGTCTTCTGGATCCAGCGGAAAGCCTCGGGTTCACTCATGCCCATGTTCTTCATGAGCAGACCCTTCGCCCGGTCCACCCGCTTGCGCGTCTCAAAACGATCGCTCAGATCGGCGATCTGATCCTCGAGCGACTCGATCTCCGCGTGACGCGAGAGGGCAATCTCGACGGCGGGAATCAGGTCGGAGGGGCTAAAGGGCTTGACCACGTAGGCCATCGCGCCGGCGTCGCGGGCACGCTCGACAAGCTCAGTCTGCGAGAATGCCGTCAGCATGACAACCGCGCACGACAGCTCCTGCAGAATCTTCTCCGCCGCGGTGATGCCATCCATCTTCGGCATCTTGACATCCATCACACACAGGTCTGGTTCGAGCTCCAACGCCAGCTCGACGGCTTCCTCACCGTCGGCCGCTTCGCCGACGACTTCAAACCCCGCCTGGGTGAGCGTCTCAACGATATCGAGACGGATCAGCCCCTCGTCCTCCGCGACGAGGACGCGGCGCGGTTCAGCCTGCTCTTCACTCATTGTCATATTCCTCAGTTTGATCGGTTTGCTCAGCTGCTCTATTGTGGTTCTCGCACACGCGAAGCCCCGATAGCCCAACTGGCAGAGGCGGTCGGCTCAAACCCGGCTTGTTGTGGGTTCGAATCCCACTCGGGGTACCACCACTGGAGTACGTTTCCCATGGTACCGGCAATCCCGCGCAAACGCGATGCACGGTTCGCTCAGAGATCGGCGTGTCTGGGAATGGACGAGGGGGCGGCAAGCATTGCTTGTCGCCCCCTTCCGCTATTCAGGCCACGACGCTCAGTTCGAGGCCGAGGTACTCGGCTGCCGCGCCCCTCAGGGCAGGCTCGTCAAGGTCGGCAATCGCCTGCTTGACCCTCGAATCGTGACAGTCAGCAAACCAGGGCCCGACGGCCGAAGAGAGCTGAGCAACCTCCAGGTTGTTGGCCACACGACCAAACAGCGTGTCGTGGACCGACACGGTCCGAATATCCCTATTCATTTCTCCTCCATCTATCTCACTGGCGCGCCGGGGAATGTGCTTGGATCGCACAGGCATCCCTGAAGCGCACCGGGCAGCAACCTGCTGCAGCGTCGCTCCGTCGTTGGGGCGACGTCCACACGTATCAACGTGTATCCGTGTACATTATTCCATCCGTGCAGGTTTGTCCACACGAGCCTCGTCAACGCAACAATGAGCGGGGGTGCCGACTCCCGCCGACACCCCCGAATGCTGCTCTCACGCGTGACGCAGACCGCCGATCGCGTAATCTGCTTCGTCGCCAACCTCGTGAATACGCAGCATGTTCGACGACCCAGGGATGCCCGGCGGCATGCCTGCGACGATGACGAGCTGCTCACCGATGTCGGCAAGGCGAGAGGACTGCACCACCTGGTCAAGCTGCCAGACCATGTCGTCCGTGTGCTGAACCTCGGGCACCCGGTATGTCTGGATGCCCCACGACAGAGCGAGGCGGCGACGCGTCGTTTCCAAAGGAGTGAAGGCGAGCATGGGAATCGGGCGTCGCATGCGCGACAGGAGGCGCGCCGAGGTGCCCGACTGCGTGAAAGTCACGAGGTAGCGGGCGTCCATGTGTTCGGCGATACGCGCGGCGGCATCACAGATGACACCCGCGCGATCGGAAGCGAAGTAGCCCGGGATCGACGCGATGCGCTCCCCGCCGTTCTCTTCCGTGGACTCGATGATCGCCGCCATCGTGCGGACGGTCTCAATCGGGTAGGCGCCCACCGACGTTTCGCCGGACAGCATGACGGCATCCGCACCATCAAGGATCGCGTTCGCACAGTCCGAGGCCTCGGCGCGGGTCGGGCGCGGATTCTTGATCATCGAATCCATGACCTGGGTGGCAACGATGACGGGCTTCGCCGCGATCCGCGCCAGCTCGATCGCACGCTTTTGGACGAGCGGCACGGCCTCGAGGGGCATCTCGACGCCGAGGTCGCCACGGGCGACCATGATGCCATCGAAGGCCTCAACGATCTCTTCGAGCGCTTCCACGGCCTGAGGCTTCTCGATCTTGGCGATGACGGGGATTCGCTTGCCCATCTCGTCCATAATCTCGTGAACGTCGTCGATGTCGTGGGCGGAGCGAACGAAGGACAGGGCGATGAAGTCAGCGTCCATCTGAATGGCCCAGCGAAGGTCCTCCTTGTCCTTCTCCGACAGGGCGGGCACGGAAACCGCGACGCCCGGCAGGTTCAGTCCCTTGTGGTCGGAGACGACTCCGGGGACCTCAACGCGGGTGACGACGTCGGTGTCGCTGACCTCAACCACGCGCACCGCGACGTTTCCGTCGTCGATCAGCAGGCGGTCGCCGGGTGCACAGTCGCCGGGCAGGCCCTTGAACGTCGTTCCCACCAGTTCCTTGGTGCCGGGAACGTCGCGGATTGTGATCGTGAAGGTATCCCCCGCCTTGAGTTCCTGGGGCCCGTCCTGGAAGGTCTCCAGCCGGATCTTGGGTCCTTGAAGGTCAACGAGGACTGCAACGGCGCGGCCCGATGTCGCGGACGCCTTCCGAACTCGCGAGATGACAGCCTCATGCTCCTCGGCTTTTCCGTGCGACCGGTTGATGCGCGCAACATCCATTCCGGCATCAACGAGCGCCTGGAGCTGCTCGGGGGAATCGGTGGCAGGTCCAATGGTGCAGACAATTTTAGCTCGACGCATAGTATCGATTCTAGCGCCCAGACCTCAAACGCTCGCGGGGGCGCTCCCACGGGTCGGCGTGATGATTCCCATGAACCATCAGATTCCGGGACCTTCGACTTCCATGAGTGGCCAACCTGCGCTCGCCTACTCGCTGTCTTGCTCCTGCCGGGCACCGTCCGAGGAGGCCTGAGCCTCCTCGTTCACGCAGTTCTCCTCGCCGTTTTCGTCCTGCTCATTCCTCTCCCCCGCGGGTGCCTCGACGCGACTCGACCTGCCCAGGCGCCCGGCAATAACGAAGAGCACAGCCCCGACAGCGAAGACGAGGAGAGAAGTCCACACGTTCAGGCGCAGGCCGCCAAACGTGTGGGCATCGTCAATGCGTAGCATCTCGATCCAGGCTCGCCCGAGGGTGTAGGCCATGAGGTAGAGGCCGAAGACCTGCCCGCCCGCGAAGCGGCGGCGCCGATCAAGCCACACGATCAGCGCAGCGGCCGCAAGGTTCCACAGGCACTCGTAAAGGAAGGCGGGATGAAAGAGGGTCCCGGGAGCGTAGCCGGCGGGCAGGTGGGCGGTGTCAATCTGCAGCCCCCACGGAAGCGTCGTCGGGCTACCGAAGAGCTCCTGATTGAACCAATTCCCCCAACGGCCGATCGCCTGGGCGACCAGGAGTGCGGGGGCGAGCGAGTCGGCAATGGGGCCGAAGCGCACGCCGGCGCGCTTGACGGCGAGGAACGCACCCAGCGCCCCGGCGCCGACGCCTCCCCAGATCCCCAATCCGCCGCGCCAGATCTGGGGGATGAGCCACGGGTCGCCACCCGGCCCGAAGTATGCCTCCGGTGACGTGATCACGTGGTAGAGGCGTGCCCCGATGATCCCGATCGGGATCGCCCACATGGCCACGTCGTAGAGGACGTCCGGATCGCCGCCGCGCGCGCGATAGCGTCGCGCCGTCCACCACACGCCGACGATCATGCCGACCGCGATGACGATCCCGTATGCCCGCAGGGGAATCGGACCGAGGTACCACACGCCCGTCGACGGGGAGGGAATGCCCGAGGCGGCCAGGAGGTTCACGCGCGCGCTCCCTTCACGCCCGACGCCAGCTCGCGTGCCAGCCCCCCGAGGGCGCGCAGGCCTCGCTCACCGTCGTCGTCGAACAGAGTCTTGACGAGGGCCGAACCGACGATCACGCCATCAGCGTACGCCCCGATCTCGCGGGCTTGGGAACCGTTGGAGACGCCCAGCCCGACGCACACCCGCGTTGCACCGGCTTGCCGCGTGCGGGCCACCACGTCGGCGGTGTGCGCCCCGACCGAGGCGCGGGCGCCGGTCACCCCCATCGACGAGGCGGCGTAGACCCATCCGCGTGAATGCTCAGCGATCAGGCGGAGGCGATGGGAAGGCGAGGAGGGCGCGCTCAGGTAGATGCGCTCCAGGTCGTGAGCATCGGAGGCCGCCTCCCACTGCGTCCCTTCCTCCGGAGGCAGGTCCGGCGTGATGAGACCGGAGCCTCCGACCGCAGCCAGGTCGGCGGCGAAGCGTTCGACGCCCCACCATTCGACGGGGTTCCAGTAGGTCATGACGCACGTGGCCACGCCGTAGCTGGTGAGTTCATCAACGGCGTGAAACAGGTCCTCAATGTGCGTGCCACGTTCCAGCGCCGCGACACTCGCCCGCTGAATCGTTGGCCCATCCATGCCCGGATCGGAATAGGGGAAGCCCAGCTCGATCACGTCGACGCCGTTGTCCGCCAGGACCTTCCCCGCGTGGATCGAGGCATCAACCGACGGGAAGCCGACGGGAAGGTAGCCGATGAGAGCGGCATCGCCGCGCTCCTTCGCCGCGTCAATGACCGCGGACGAACGAGGTGCTCGCGTCATGTTACTTCTCCTCTTCGCTCTCAAGCACGGCGACGCCGGTCGGTCCCGCGCTCGGGTCGATGATCTGCAGCTTCGCGCGCCCGTAGCCAAACCAGCGTGCGGCGGTGTCCACGTCCTTGTCGCCGCGCCCCGACACCGTCACGATAGCGATCGGTTCCTCGCCGGGACGGAAGGGACCTGCCGCCTCGACCCGTTCGAGGGCCCACCTGCGTACGCCCGCCAGGGCGTGCGAGGACTCGATGGCCGGGATGATGCCCTCGGAGCGCGACAGCCTCAGGAAGGCGTCCATGGCCTCGGCATCCGAGACCGGGATATAGGACGCACGGCCCGAACGCGCCAACCACGCGTGCTGGGGTCCAACCCCCGGGTAGTCCAGGCCGGCAGAAATGGAGTGTGACGCCTTGGTTTGTCCGTCGCGTTCCTGCAGAACAAACGTGCGCGAGCCGTGCAAAACCCCGACCTGATCGGCCGTAATCGAGGCGGCGTGGCGTCCCGTCTCGAAGCCATCACCGGCAGCCTCACACCCCAGCAGTTCAACGCTCGGATCGTCGATGAAAGCAGTGAAGGAGCCGATCGCGTTGGATCCGCCACCCACGCATGCAACCACGACGTCGGGCAGGCGCCCCTCGGTGGCGAGAAGCTGAGCGCGAGCCTCGTCGCCGATGACGCGCTGTAGATCGCGCACCAGCTCCGGGAAGGGGTGCGGCCCCGCGGCCGTTCCGAAAATGTAGTTGGTCGTCTCCGCGTTGGTCACCCAGTCCCGGAATGCCTCGTTGATGGCGTCTTTGAGGGTCGCTGATCCGGCGGTCACGGCGATGACCTCCGCCCCGAGCATCTGCATGCGCGCAACGTTCAGCGCCTGCCGCTCCGTGTCCTCGCGCCCCATGTAGATCGTGCATTCGAGCCCGAGGAGGGCAGCAGCCGTGGCGGTGGCAACGCCGTGCTGTCCGGCGCCTGTCTCAGCGATGACGCGCGTCTTTCCGATCTCCTTGGTCAGCAGGGCCTGGCCGAGAACGTTGTTGATCTTGTGCGAGCCGGTGTGGTTGAGATCCTCGCGCTTGAGGAACACCCGGACCCCGCCCAGATCCGAGGCAAAGCGGGGCGCTTCGGTCAGCAGCGAGGGCCGACCCGCGTAGTTCGCCAGGAGGTCACGAAGCCGACGCTGAAAGGACCGATCGCGCCACAGGCGCTTCCACGCCACCTCGACCTCCTCGAGGGGACCCATGAGCGACTCCGCAACGAAACGCCCGCCAAAGTCCCCGAAGTACGGCCCCGACACGAAGTTATCGGCTTCCATCACTGTCCTTCCTGACGCGCCGCAGCGACGCGCGCCTTGCGATCCGTTCGCAGGGCGGGGTGCTGCCCGGCGCTCACCATGTCCTGAATGCTTGAGCGCGGATCACCGGAGGTCACGAGCGCCTCCCCCACGAGCACCGCATCCGCCCCCCACTTCGCGTACTCGAAGACGTCGTGCGCGGTGGCCACACCCGACTCCGCGACGGCTACGACCTCCTGAGGAATCACGTCGATGACCTGCTCAACGGTGGAACGATCAACCTCGAGGGTCTTCAGGTTGCGGGCGTTGACACCGATAATCGAGGCTCCCGCATCGAGCGCGCGCAGTGCCTCCAAACGCGAATGGGTTTCGACGAGAGCTTCCATGCCAAGCGAGCGCGTGCGTTCCAGGAGCGAGACGAGCACGTTCTGTTCGAGCGCTGCGACGATTAGCAGGACAAGGTCGGCGCCGTGAGCGCGCGCCTCGTGAATCTGGTAGGGCGTGACGATGAAGTCCTTGCGCAGTACGGGAATGTCCACGGCCGCGCGGACGGCGTCAAGATCGGCGAGGGATCCGCCGAAGCGGCGTTGCTCCGTCAGAACGGAGACGACCGAGGCACCCCCGGCCTCGTACAGGGATGCGAGGGCAGCGGGATCGGGAATCGCCGCGAGCCTTCCCTTCGACGGCGAGGAGCGCTTGACCTCGGAGATGATCTTGACGGCGCCGTCGCGGCCACGCAGTGCACCCAGCGCATCCTTCGCCTCGGGAACGGTCGCCTCGATCTCCTTGAGGCTGCTCAGGGGGAGGCGATCCTCGCGCTCTTTCAGATCCTCGCGGACCCCCACAATGATGTCATCGAGAACGCTCACGACGCTACCCTTTCACCAGCAACTACGACAACACAGACAAGGCTAGCGAATATCGGGCTTGCCCCGCTTGATCGTCCCGCCGTGCGTGTCACGACAGGGGAACCAACGTCGATGCCCGCACGACGGCCTCGAGAGCTGCGGCGGCTTTGTTTCGCGACTCCTCGTACTCCAGTGCCGGCACCGAGTCGGCGACGAGTCCTGCGCCCGCCTGGACCGACGCCACCCCGTCCCTCAGGGCGGCCGTCCGAATCGCGATCGCCAAGTCGGCGTCCCCCGACAGGTCGAAGTAGCCCACCACGCCACCGTAGACCCCGCGCGCGGCCGGTTCGAAGTCGTCGATCAGCTGGATCGCGCGCGGCTTGGGGGCTCCCGACAGGGTTCCGGCGGGGAAGGTCGCAACCAGCGCGTCGAGGGCGTCCACGTCCGGGCGCATCACGCCGGTCACGGTCGAGGAAATGTGCTGGATGTGAGAGAAACGTTTGAGCTCCATCAGCGTGGAAACCTCAACCGAGGCCGGCTCGCACACCTTGGACAGGTCGTTGCGTGCCAGGTCCACGAGCATGACGTGCTCCGACAGCTCCTTGGGATCCTCCAGCAGTTCCGCCGCCAGCCGATGATCCTCGGAAGAATCCGCACCCCGCGGGCGGGAACCGGCGATCGGATAGGTCCACACGCGACGCCTCTCGGCTCGAACGAGCGTTTCCGGGGACGAGCCGACGACCTCGAAGTGGCCACCGACGCCGTCGGGCAGGTCCAGGAAGTACATGTAGGGCGACGGGTTGATCGTGCGCAGCACCCGGTATACGTCGATGCCGCTGGCGCGGGTCGCCACATCGAGACGCTGCGAGACGACTATCTGGAAGGCATCGCCCTCCCTGATCGCGCGCTTGGCCGCGTTGACCGACGATTCGAAGTCCTCGCGCGCGGTGCGCTGGCGAACCTGAGGAGGATTGTCCCCGCTGGCACCGAGCACCGCCGGAGGGAAGGGCGCCGCGAGCTGAGCCGTCATCGCGTCGAGACGGTCGATCGCGCGATCGTAGGCCACGTCCACGCCGTCGTCCGAGCCGTTAAGGTTCCACGCGATCGCCATCAGATACACGGAGCCGGTGGCGTGGTCGATGGCCGCGACCTCGGTAGCGAGCACCAGTGCGGCGTCCGGAATATCGGATTCCCTGGGAGCAGTCGCCACCAGGGTGGGCTCCCACTCGGGGATAATCCCCCACCCGAGCGACCCGACGAGCGCACCGCTCAGTGGCGGCATCCCCTCGATAGCCGGAGCTGCGAGCTCCTCAAGCGCCGAGTGAACAACCTCGAGAAAGCTCCCCTCACGTAGGGCTCCCTCGGGATGGGCACCCACCCACTGCGCCCGGCCGTCACGGGCCACGATCGCTCCAGCACTCGAGGCGCCGACGAAGGACCAGCGTCCCCAGGATCCGCCGTGTTCGGCGGACTCGAGGATAAAGCTCCCGTAGTCTCCATGGGCAAGCTGGCGGTAGACACCGACCGCGCTGAGCTCGTCGGCGAGCACCCGCCGAACGACGGGGATCACGCGCCGCGAGCACGCAAGGGAACGAAAGACATCGCGCGGCGGCCACGTCTGTCCCCATTCGAGGCTCACGGGCTCACACTGATGCGAAGGCGTCGAGGTACTCACGGTCTCATTGTCCCATTCCCGCCCCGCATCGGCCCGCCGGGTCCACGATGAGGGTGGCAAGGCCCCTAGAGCCAGTCGGGGACGACTCCCCACGCGATCGTTCCCACGAGTGCGGACCCAATCATCCACGGTCCCATTGCGACGCGCGACTTCGTGCCGGCCGAACCCACGACGATCTTCCACAGGGCGGCCACCCCCGCCGAGACGAAGGAAAGCACGAGGGCAAAGACGGCGGCGTGCATCCCCACCGATCCGACCATGGCCCCCAGGACGGGCGCAAGCTTCACGTCGCCCCCACCCATTCCGCCCGGAAGGCGATTCAGCACCCAGATCGGCACGAGCCAGATGAGCGCTCCGATGAGGCTCCCGCTCAGCCGCTCCTGCCACAGGGGCGAGATCACGGCGCCAATGACGATACCGGCAGCGACACCAATCCCCATGACCAGCGTGTAGGCATTGGGCAGGCGATGGGTGCGCGCATCGACATAGGCGCTCAGGGCGCCAACCATGGACACGACCAGGACAGCCGGTATCCCGGGGCGCATCTGGGCGGCCACGAAGGAGACAGCACCGACGAGGGCTGCCACCCAGACGATGGCGTTGCGCGTCAGCGGGGTTTGCGTCGCCTCCACGAAGTAGCGCCGCTGGATTCTCCATCCCGAGCGCCACAGCCACACCAGGACGGTGACCCACGTGAGGAAACCCGACACAAGCGACAGGTCCGCGCTGATACGAGGCGGAAGCAAACCAACGATCATGCGCGCGCCCCCGCCCCGCTCTCGCGCGCCCGACGGGCCAGTTCCTCGTGGAGGGCGTGTCTCATCACGTCCGGATCCGGGCTTCTGCCCGTCATGAGCTGCACCTGGGATGCTCCCTGAAAGACCAGCATGTCGGTGCCCTCGGCGACGACGGCCCCGGAGCGCTCGAACGCGGCGCGCAGCGCGGTCTCCCGCGGAGAGTAGACGACGTCGAGAAGAACCTGGCGCTCGGTCGGGGCAAGGAACGAGGCGAGGGGGTCCGCTGCGCCCGCCGGGAGCGTCGAGATCAACAGGTCCACGCCTGCGGCGGCCCGAGCGACGGCACCCATGTCCGCCCACGGGATCTGCTCAATGACGACCCCGAGGCGGGAGGCGGCCGCGATCACGGATCCGGGACCCGCGAAACGGCGCGCCGCCACACTCGTCCTCGTGATGCCGAGCTCGCCAAGCGCAGCCAGAGCCGACGAGGCCGTCGCCCGCGCCCCCAGCACCAGGACAGACGCGGGGTGGGGGACGCCGGAGCGCGCGCACGCGCGACGAATTGCCGAGGCAATGCCGGTGACATCCGTGTTAAATCCGGCGAGTACCCCCGCGGAAGGCACGACCGTATTGACCGCACCAACCGCGCTCGCGAGTGGATCAATCGCGTCAAGGAGGGGCATCACCGCCTGCTTGCAGGGCATCGTCACCGACAGGCCGCCGCATCGCGCATCAATGCCGCCGATCAGCGCGGGCAGATTGTCCCTGTCGCACTCGATGCGCCGATACTCCCACCCGCTGATCCCGAGCGCCTCCCAGGCTGCCCGGTGAATCACCGGGGACAGCGAGTGCTCGATCGGGGAACCGATAACGCCGGCCCATGTCATGATGCGGAACACACCTTGGGGTTGGCCGCGCAATACTCCACGAACTTCTGGCGGTTCTGTTCCTGCTCCTCCAAGGTGGAGGCGAAGAGCGTCTCTCCCGTATCGAGGTTCACGGTGACGAAGTAGAGCCAGGTTCCCTCAGCGGGATTCAAAACCGCTTTGATCGCCTTCTCGCTGGGCTGGCCGATGGGGGTCGGCGGCAAACCGGCGTGCAGGCGAGTGTTGTAGGGGTTGTCGTTGTCGAGGTCCGCCTGATCGGGGACCCCGCTCGTCTTGCCGACGCCGTAGAGAACGGTCGAGTCCATTCCGAGCAGGCCCTTGGTCTCTCCCTCCGTGTCCGCCAGGCGGTTGTCGATGACGCGAGCGACCATCGGCATGTACTTGTCGATGTTCATCTCTCCATCAACGATCGACGCCTTGATGAGCACGGTCTCGCGATCTGATGGTGCAACGCCAAGGCGATCAAGTTCCTGAACGGTGCCGGCCACCATACGCGCGATCACTGTTGTGGGCGTATCGTCCTCGGATACCTCGTACGAGCCCGGCAGCAACCATCCTTCGGCGTTTCCGCCGGCCTCGGAGGGCAGTCCGATGGCCTCGGTGTCAGCGAACGCGGCGTTCACCTCGGACTCGGCAACCCCCATGATGCTGACGATCCGCGCCTTGACCTCCGAAAGAGTCTGACCCGAGCCGATCGTGATCGTCGAATCGACCCGGTTGGTTTCATCCAGCAGGGCAGCCAGGGCTGCGGAGGCGCTCATCTGAAGCTTCAGGCGATACGTGCCGGGGCGGATCGACATGGCGGCCCGGTTCGTCTCAAACTGGCGCACGAAGGCACCCACCGACTTGACGACACCGGCGTCAACGAGTGTCTGACCGATCTGGCGGCCCGTTGCCTCCTCGTCGATCGTCACCTCGACGCTGCCGCTACCGGGCCCCGGAAAGTCGTCGGAGGACGTCGCCGACGAGCTCACCAGCTGGGTATACGCCAGGTAGCCCGCCCCGCTGACGAGGCCGAGGACCAGAAAGAGAACAAGGAAGGAACGGATGCGGGCACGCCGCTTGCGTTTGCGTGCCGCCCGGCGTTCGGCCGCGAGGCGCCGCGATCGCATGCCCGTCGTCTCCGAGGCCCCGTCGCGGAGCTTTGCGCCCGCAGAGCGCCTGTGTCGTCTGGCCTGGCCGCGGGAAGGCTGCGGGGCATCAGTGACATCGTCGAAAGTAAGAACGTCGGAGGGCTGGCGGGTCAGGCGCGTTCCCCGCACGGGTGTCTTATCGGGGTCGAGCGCCTCCGCTTCCTCCGGTTGCTTGCCCCGATCCGGGGCGGGGGTAGGCTCCGTTGTCGACGCCTGCTCCTCGAGGTGGGCGTCGGAGTAGACCTTGGGTTCACCGGAGTGAATCTCGCGGCGCGAGCGGAAAGGATATGCGGGAGGCGTACTCATTGGGGCCTTCCTTCGTGATTGTCGAGGATGATCTCCTCGCCGGGCGCCCGACCGCTCATCCGTTCGAGCTCGAGAGCCTGTTCGAGGATGATCTGGGCTGCTACCTGGTCGATGACGCTGCGATGCTCGTGTTCGGGGACTCCGGACGCACGCAGCCGGGCGTGCGCTTGGTTGGAGGAGAGCCGCTCGTCGACCAACGCGACACGCACGCTCGGAATAAGCGTCTTCAGGCGGCGGGCGTACTTTCGAGCCCCCTTCGCCGACACTCCCTCCCCGCCGCGCAGATGACGCGGGAGTCCAACGATCACCTCGAGGGCATCGTGCGCGCGCACGATGCCCTCGAGTCGGCGCAGATCGGAGGAGTCCGAGGCACGAAGAAGGGTCTCGACGGGCATCGTGAGGATGCCGTCGGGGTCGCACCGGCTGACGCCGACACGCACGGTGCCGACGTCAACACCGATGCGAACTCCCCTGCGCAGGCTCACAGGGACTCGATCTCCCGGCGAATCGCATCGATCGCCGCCTCGAGGCCCTCGGGCTTCGTGCCTCCACCCTGGGCAACGTCATCGCGACCGCCGCCACCGCCACCCATGTGCTTGCCGACGGCGCGCACGAGCGCGCCCGCCTTGATGGAGTGTTCCCGTGCCGCCTCGTTCGTGGCGACGACTAGGGAGGGCTTTCCCGCAACGATGCCGCCGAGGGCAACGACCGCGCCGCGCTCGTTACCCAGGCGATCGCGGACGTCAAGCGCGAGGGTGCGCAGGGCGTCAGCTGAGGGCATAGCGCCCACGACGGCACCGACGAGGTTCACCGCCCCGACGGCGCGCGCGGACGCGGCGAGCTCGCTACCGCGGCTGAGTGCCTGCTCGGTGCGGACCTTCTCCAGCTCCTTCTCGGAATCACGCAGCTTGGCCAGCAGGTTTTCGATGCGCTCGGCAAGCTCCTCGGCGCGCCCGCCCACAAGGTGCGACAGCTGGGCGACGAGGGCGTGTTCCTTCGCCTGGAACTCGTAGGCCCCATCGCCGACAAGAGCATCGATGCGGCGCACTCCGGAACCGATCGAGCCTTCCCCGAGCAGGGTGATGCGTCCGATGTGGCCGGTCGTGGGAACGTGGGTACCGCCGCACAGCTCCCGGTCGAATCCGTCGCCGATCGTGACGACCCGTACGCGGGAACCGTACTTCTCGCCGAAGAGCGCGATCGCCCCCTGGGCTTTCGCCTCATCGAGGCTCATCTCCTCGGTGGTGACCGTCAGATCCTCGGCAAGCTTCTCGTTGACGAGCGCCTCGATGTCGCCGAGCTGGCTTGCCTCAACCGCACTGGAGTGACGGAAATCAAAGCGCAGGCGCGACGGCGAGTTCTCGGATCCCGCCTGTGTCGCGTCCTTAGACACCACCGAGCGAAGGCCTGCGTAGACCATGTGGGTCGCGGTGTGAGCGCGGGCGATGGCGAGGCGGCGAGCGCCGTCGATCTGCGCGTACGCCTTCTCTCCGACCGACATCGTGCCCTCCGTCAGGGTTCCACGGTGGACGCTCAGGCCGCGGATCGGCGCCTGAACGTCGTGGACCTCGACGACGCCACCTCCGGTGAGTCGAATGGTGCCGTGGTCGGCCAACTGTCCGCCCATCTCGGCGTAGAACGGCGTGCGATCCAAGATAACCTCGACCTCGGCGGGAGCGCTGGCCGCGGGCGCCGAGGCTCCGTCAACGAGAAGCGCCTGGACGGTTGCGTCAGCCGCCTCCTCGGTGTATCCCAGGAAGGTCGATCCCCCGCCCATCTGCTTCTCTATCTCGTGGAAGACGCGAACATCGGTGTGTCCGGTCTTCTTTGAGCGCGCGTCGGCTCGTGCGCGTTCCTTCTGCTCGGCCATGAGCGAGCGGAAGCCCTCCTCATCGACGGCGACGCCCTGCTCGGCGGCCATCTCAAGGGTCAGGTCAATCGGGAAGCCGTAGGTGTCGTGCAGCGAGAACGCCGAGGCGCCGGAGATCACGGGGGCACCCGTGGCTTCCTTGGCGGAAGCCACCGCCGCGTCGAGGATCGTGGTGCCGGCGCTCAGCGTGCGACGGAACGCGTCCTCCTCGGCGTAGGCGACGTCCTGGATGGTCTCCCAGTTCGAGTCGAGCTCGGGGTACGACAGGGACATGACGTTCTTGGACGCGGTGAGCAGGGTCGGCAGCGCCGCGTCCTCGACGCCGAGAAGACGCATGGAGCGCACCGCGCGGCGAATCAGCCGCCGCAGCACGTAGCCGCGTCCGTCGTTTCCGGGACGAACCCCATCGCTGATGAGCATCAGGGCGGAACGGACATGGTCCGCAACGACGCGCATGCGCACGTCATCGTCGTAGGCGCCCCCGGCGTTGGGGCCGGCCGCGCCCAGCCCGTAGGTCTTTCCGGACATCTCCTGCGCGGCCTCGATGACGGGGAACACCTCGTCGATCTCGTACATGTTCGGCTTGTCCTGCATGATGAAGGCGAGGCGCTCCAGGCCGGCACCCGTGTCGATCGCGGTCTTGTCGAGAGTGCCGACGAGTTCGAAGTCGTGGCCTTCCCCCTCTCCTCGGACGAACTCATCGAAGACGAGGTTCCAGATCTCAAGGAAACGATCGCCCGCAACGTCGACGATCGGGCCACCATCCGGGCCGTACGCCGGACCGCGGTCGTAGTGGATTTCGCAGCACGCGCCGGCGGGCCCCGGCTGCCCCGTCGACCAGGAGATCTCCTCAAAGGGCAGACGCTGAACGCGCTCGGGGTCGACGCCGATCGTCTTCGTCCAGTGATTGAAGGACACCTCGTCCTTCTCCCAGATCGTCATCCACAGCCGATCTCCGTCGAGGCCGTACCCCCCTCGGGCCTGGGGCGTCGTCAGAAGCTCCCAGGCGTAGTCGATCGCGCCTTCCTTGAAGTAGTCGCCGAAGGAGAAGTTGCCGTTCATCTGGAAGAAGGTGCCGTGGCGCGTCGTCTTGCCAACGTTGTCGATGTCGTTGGTACGGATGCACTTTTGAACGGAGGTGGCGCGCGGCCACGGGGCGGACTCGGTGCCCAGGATGTACGGGATGAACGGAACCATTCCCGCGACGGTAAAGAGAATGGAGGGCTCGGGCGAAATGAGCGATACGGAGGGGGCCACGTGGTGGCCCTTGGACGCGAAGTAGTCGAGCCAGCGGGTACGGATTTCAGACGTGCGCATAGTCCCCCATGTTAGTCGGTACCCACTCGTTGCTGCGCAACGGCGCGCACACGCGGACAGTGGGATAAACGAAACCGCGCCCCCGAGCATAGTCTCGGGGGCGCGGAATCGACGAGTGTCAGCGCGAGTAGTGCTCGACGACCATCTGCACGTCGACCGTGACGGGGACCTCGGCACGCTTGGGACGGCGAACCAGGGTGGCCTTCAGGCGGGCCAGGTCAACATCGAGGTACTCGGGGACGGCGGGAAGCACATCGCGGTGGATGCCCTCGGCAGCAATCTCGAAGGGAACGGTCGTCTGCGACTTCGGCTTGACCTGGATGGTCTGTCCGGGCTTGACGCGGAAGGAGGGGCGGTCGACGATCTTACCGTCGACGAGGATGTGGCGGTGGACAACCACCTGGCGGGCCTGCTGGATCGTGCGGGAAAAGCCCGCGCGCAGAACCAGAGCGTCCAGCCGCATCTCGAGGAGCTCGACCAGGTTCTCACCGGTCAGGCCGGCCGTGCGGCGGGCCTCTTCGAAGGCGCGGCGCAGCTGGGACTCGCGAATGCCGTACTGGGCGCGCAGGCGCTGCTTCTCCTTCAGACGAACGGCGTAGTCGGAGTCCTGACGGCGGCGGGTACGTCCGTGCTCGCCGGGGCCGTAGGGGCGCTTCTCGAAGTAGCGGACGGCCTTGGGCGTGAGCGCGAGGCCGAGGGCGCGGGACTCGCGCACCTGCTTGCGGGAACGATTCGTTGCCATAATTGTTCTTCCTGTTTCTCATGTCATGCCGGCGTGCCCGGCATGGGGCCAACTCCAGGATCGACGAAGCGTCCGTCGGCTAAGGCCCCAGGTGTCCGCGGGCGCGGACAACTGTTACATCCTAGCGTTTCTTCAGAAGATTGCGAATCATCGCGAGGCGCTTCGTGAGCATCGCCTCATGCCCGTTGTCGGTGGGAGCGTAGTACTGCACGCCTTGGAGATCGTCGGGCATGTACTGCTGGGCCGCCACGTGATGCGGATGGTCGTGCGCATAGAGATATCCGTTCCCATGTCCCAGCATGTCGGCCCCGCGGTAGTGCGCGTCGCGCAAGTGCTCGGGCACCGCTCCCCCACGGCCTGCGCGCACATCGGCGATCGCGCGGTCAATCGCCAGGTACGTCGCGTTCGACTTCGGGGCGGTGGCAACGGCGACGACGGCCTGGGCCAGGAGGAGACGCGCCTCGGGCATTCCGATGCTGGCGACCCCCTGTGCCGCGGCCACGCAGGTGGAGAGCACCTCCGGCGCGGCCATGCCAACCTCCTCGCTGGCCGCTATCATAATCCGTCGCGCGATGAACCTGGGGTCCTCCCCAGCCTCGATCATGCGCGCGAGGTAGTGCAGGGAGGCGTCCACGTCCGACCCGCGCATGGACTTGATGAAGGCGCTGGCAACGTCGTAGTGCTGATCCCTCCCCCACCTCACGAGCGCGCTATTGGCCGCAGCTTCGACCCCGGCGACGGTGATGAGATGTTCGCCCCGGTCGTCGGCGACGCCTGCGGCGGCCTCCAGAAGGGTCAGGGACTTGCGAGCATCGGCTCCGGCCAGGCGCACCAGTCCCGCCACAGCCTCGTCCTCGATGCCGAAACGTCCCCCGAGGCCGCGCTCGTCGGCGAGCGCGCGCCGGATGAGTTCCTCGATCGCGTCGGACTCGAGCGGGCGCAACGTGAGCAGCAGCGAGCGCGAGAGCAGCGGGGAGATGACGGAAAAAGATGGATTCTCCGTGGTTGCGGCAACGAGCACGACCCAGCGGTTCTCGACGGCGGGCAGGAGAGAGTCCTGCTGCGCCTTCGAGAAGCGGTGCACCTCGTCAACGAAGAGGACCGTTTCTTCATCGCCCGATGCTATCCGCCTTCGCGCCGCCTGCACGACGCTACGCACGTCGCCCACACCCGAGGAGACAGCGGAGAGCTCCACGAAGTGCCTGCCCGAGGCGCGAGCAATCAGGTAGGCCAGGGTTGTCTTGCCCGTGCCGGGTGGGCCCCACAGAACGACGGAGGAGACAGCGACCCCGTCGCGCGAGCTGGGCGTCAGAAGGCGGCGCAGGGGCGCGCCTTCGCTCAGGAGGTGACCTTGACCGACGACCTCGTCAAGGCTCGTGGGGCGCATTCGAACGGCGAGGGGCGCGTCCGCGTCGCACGCGGGCACGCCCCTGTCGTCGAAGGACTCAGAATCGAACAGATCCACGAGGAACAGCCTAAGACAAGGTGACCTCGTGTGAGGACGACCCGATCTTCGGCCCGGAGAGAACCTGAACGACGACGAGGCCGCCGAGAATCAGCATGCAGGCTCCCGCACCGAGCAGGTATCCGTTGAGGCTCTCGGACTCATCTCCGTCCTGGGAGGAGGAGAGCATCTCGGCGTGCAACTTGACCGCGCCGGATGCGTCAACCGACGAGTCCGTGGAGGACCCGGAGGCCGAGGCCACCTTGAATTCCGCCCACCCGACGAGTTCGTGGGAGCGATTGGCAACGACAACCTTGTAGTCTCCGGTGGGCAGGCCGCTCAGATCCATCGTAACCTGATTCGAGTCCTCCACCTGGAGCCAGCGAGCCTCGCCGGTCTGCATGATGTTGGCGCTGACCCAGTCGCCGACTGCGGCCTTATCAGAGGGGACGTTGATGGTCAGCTGACCGGCGGTAAACGCTGCGCTGACGCCTCCCTTGTTTGCATCGTTGAGCTGAGACTCGTCGGACACCGGCGAGACCGGTGTGTCTGAGGGTCTGGCCACGTTAGCGGACGCACTCGGGGTGGGGGTCGGAGTCGGGGTGGGCGTCGGCGAGGGGGTTTCCGTGGGTCGCACGGCCGGCAGCTGTGGATCGTCGGGCTGAGGAGCCGGCGTCGGCGATGCACTCGGCGCGGGAGCGGGATCAACCGTCGGCGCGGGAGCGGGATCAACCGTCGGCGCGGGCTGCGTCGTAGGCTCAGCGGTCGGCGTAGGAGCGGGCTGCGTCGTAGGCTCAGAGGTCGGCGTAGGAGCGGGCTGCGTCGTAGGCTCAGTGGTCGGCGCGGGCTGCGTCGTGGGAGCGGTGGTTGGCGTGGGAGCGGGCTGCGTCGTGGGAGCGGCGGTCGGCTCCGGTGTAGGATCCGTGGTGGGTTCCGTCGTCGGCTCAGGATCAGGCTCGTAGGGCTTGTACACCTTGACGTAGTGGAACGAATCGGCCACGACATCATCGTCACTGCTGTAGATGACGACGCGGACGGTGTGGATGGTTCCGGGTTCCCACGTGATCCCCTCGCGGTTGTTGGTGCCGTTGGGCACCTGAACAACCATGCTGTAGTTGGACAGCGACGTCACCTGCCACAGGTCGTCGGAATCCACGTTCACGCGTTCCCCGCCGCGTTCGAAGGTGAGGGGAGCGGTTGGCGAGACGTCACCGCCGTCAAGGATCACGCCCCAGAAACCGGTCTTCGCATAGAGCCGTTCAAACTCGGATCCCTGCTCGAGATTCACCGAGAAAGCAGTGCGCGGGATGGCGTAGGGGTCATCGGGGCTCGAGCCCGAGCCATTCCCATCCGCTCGGGCCGCGAAACCCGGGATAGCCAACGCAATTGCGGCGAACAGGCACAAGGCCATGAGAAGGCTCATCGTTCGACTGCGCCCCACCAGCCTACGCGCGGCGAGCGCAGAGGTAGCCCGTCCGTGCTGCATACCGTTCTCCTTAGTGCCTTCAATACTCAGTTGCATTGTTCTGGAACTAGAGTAACAGGCGTGGCGCGTGAATGCTAAATTCCAACGCACACCACACGGTTAATGCACGAATTCTCACCGCGCCTGAGCCCGAGGTGCAGCGCCTAGCGCACAGGAGCGTGGCCCCGCTTCACAATACTGACCGTCACGATTGCACCCAGCAGCGCCAAGACGGCGCCACCGGCGAGCACCCACACCCCGAGCCTGCTTTCCTGCTCACGGGCGGCCTGGTTTGTCGCCTGCTTCTCAGAGTGCGCCTTGGGGCCGATTTGTGAGGCTGACACTCTCTGCTGCTCCGACGAAGCCGTGGCCTCGGGCGTCGCTTCCGTGCCCACCCCACTGCCCGCGGGAGATCCGGTCGTAGACCCGGAGGGATTCGCGGAGGAAGGCTGAGCCGACGTTGCGGGCGAACTCGGCGCGGGAGAGGAAGCCTCAACGGCGCTCTCCGGGCTGGCGCCCGCGCTCGTGGGCGCCGCGCCGGGATCGACAGGCGACGGTTTGGACTCACCGCTGGGTGTCACGATGTCCGGCGAGGCCGGGGGAACAAAAGCGCCCGTGGGCTCGGTCGACGCGTCACTGCCGCCACCAGGCAGATCGGTCGCGGGATCCGTCGGCGTGAGCCTGCAGGAGGGGGTGGCACCCTCGGCGTCGGTGACCGAGACCTGCAGTTCGACATACGTTCCACTCACGCCGTCGCCGACACTCACCCGATGCTGGGATCCAACCGTCCAGGTGGCTGGCACGGGGAAGTCCAGCGCGAAGGTTCCTTCGGGGCTCACCTCTGCGACGGCCCACGCCGCTCGATTTCTCGCCACTGCGGGGGGAACCCAGGAGGGAAGCGTCGCATCCTTCGCTCGCTTTTCCTGCCCATCGTCGAGGGTGACGATAACGAAACCTCGGGAGCCTTGCACACCCGGGGACCATCCGGCCCCTTCAGCATGAGAGGTCGCGCCCGCACGAACAAGGGAGGACATGACGACCGACGAAGCTTCCGCGGTGACGGTCAGACACTGGGTAACATCGTCGCCCGGACCGTCGACACTAAGAGCGGGGCTAGCGCTCACGAAGACTCCCGCAACGATCGAAGCGGAGATGGCCAACGCGAGCACGGGCATACGAAGCCCCATCCCGCGCGAGCGCGCTCCTGTCGTCATGCGTGTCTCTTTTCCCCTCTTCGCAATACTTGACACCGATCGGCACGGTCACGCCCATAACAGCCGGGTAAGTGTGCGAGTAACCACCTGGTATAGCCACCTTAGTATTGTTCGCCGTGGCAACACAATTGCGAACGACAAGCAAAGTTGTGACCTTGCCTGCAATTCGTTGACATTTCAAGGATCGGAGGGGCGGGCGCGCACGACTGTGACCTTTGTTATCGCACAATCATTCCCGGACATTAACCACCGGTTAGCTTTCCGCGAGGCGCTCGCATCTAGCTCGTTGGGATCACGATCGGCGTCGAGGTGACCGGGTCATCGATGATCCGGCAGGGAACCCCGAAAACACGGTTGATCACATCGGGGTTGACGACCTGGGATGGCCTCCCCTGTGCGACGATGCTTCCGTCCTTCATGAACACCACGTGCGTGGCGTAGCGGAAGGCGAGATGCAGGTCATGCAAGACTGCGACGACCGTCGTGCCGCCTCTGTGGAGACGCTGGGCAACGCGCAGGACCTCGAGCTGATGATTCAGGTCGAGATAGGTCGTGGGCTCATCCAGGAGCAGGATGTCCGTCTCCTGGGCCAACGCCATCGCGATCCACACCCGTTGGCGCTGCCCGCCGGATAGTTCTCCCACGCGCCTGCCCACCAAGCTCGACACGCCCGCGTCTTCCATCGCGCGCTCCACGGCGTGTTCGTCGCGCTCCGACCACTGGCGCAGCGGCGGCTGGTGGGGATACCTACCACGCGCGACCAGCTCTTCAACAAGGATGTCGGCCGGCGCACGGGACGACTGCGCCAAAAGGCCGAGCCTGCGCGCCAGCGCCTTCTGGTTCATCGTCGCCACGGCTCGCCCATCGAGTTCGACGACACCGCCACGCACGCGCAAGACCCGCGCGAGGGCGCGCAGTAGGGTCGACTTGCCGCACGCGTTAGGCCCCACGATCGCGGTAAGTTCTCCCGGAAGCACGTCGAGCGAGAGACCGTCGAGAATCGGATCCCCTTTCCCATAGCCCACGACGATGCCGCGTGCGGAAAGCACGGTCTGTGGATGCGCTGACGTCATCGTGCCTCCTCGCGTGTCAGGATCCACAGCAGGTACAGCCCTCCGAGGACACCCGTCACAACCCCGACCGGCAGCTCCGCGGGTGCGACGATCCTCTGAGCCACGACGTCGGCGCTTAGCACGAGCGCTGCGCCCACAACCGCCGAGGACACGACGCCTACTCGCCCTCCACCGCACAGACGCGCAGCGATGTGCGGAGCGGAGAGCGCGACGAAAGCGACCGGTCCGGCGACCGCAGTCGCAAGAGCGACGAGGACGATCGCCGAGACGATGGCGCTCACACGCACGACGCGCACGCGCACCCCGAGTCCCGTGGCGACGTCATCACCCATCGCGAGCAGGCCGATGGATGCAGCTGCACAGACACAGGAGAGACCTAGAATTCCCAGCCCGACGATCAGAGGAAACGCTCGGACGAAAGTCACGCCGTTCAGCGAGCCGGCGCTCCACAGCTGGGCGCGTTGAGCCGCCTCAAGAGGAGCCTTGACGATGAGCAGCGAATTGAGGGCCCGCAGCGCAGCGGAGCAGCCGATCCCGACCAGGACGACGCGAATGCCCGTCACTCGGGTTCCACCGCTGCAGGCCAGAACCAGAGCACCCGAGACCAGGCCCCCGATCAACGCACCCGTGCCCGTCGTCGCCGGACTTGCGCCAAGGATGATGATGGCGACAAGAGCACCGGTTGCCGAACCCGCGGACAGGCCGACGACGTCGGGGCTGCCGAGCGGGTTGCCCGAAATCGTCTGGAAGATGCGTCCTGCTATCGCAAGGGATGCGCCCACCGCTACCGCGCACACGACACGGGGAAGGCGGACGGATTGCACGAAGTAGACTCCGAGATAGTCCTCGGATGGGCCGCCATCGCCCGTTAGGCGCCGAAGGGAGTCGGCGACGCCGAGCCCGTAGTCGCCCAACGTGAGCGAGTACAGGGCGAGGCACGACAGGAACACGAGACCAAGCGTCACGACGATGGCGCTACGACGATGGACACGTATCACCCCGTGCTTCACGCGGACAGCACGATAGCGACCTCGGTTCACGACATCCCCCTTCCCGATGCACGCACGATGAAGAAGGGGGCTCCGACAAGCGCGACGATCACTCCGACAGGCGCCTCCGACGGAGCCAGGATGAGCCGCGAGGCAACATCGGCAAAGCACACCCACACGGCACCAACCAGGATCGACCACCCTGCAATTGCTCGCTGCCGGGCACCGACCACTCGCCGAACCAGGAGCGGCACAGCCAGTCCGACGAAAGCCAAGGGACCCGCCAGCGCCGTCGCTCCTGCCGCCAAGGCGGTGACCGAGACAACGGCGAGGGTCCGCACGACGCGTACCCGCACGCCCAGGCTCATCGCAGCCTCGTCGCCGAGGGAGAGGATGCCGAGCGTGGAGCTGAGCAGTAGTGCGACGACACCTCCGGCCCCGATGAGGCAGCCAGCACGGACGACCGACGTCATGTCGATGCCCTCCAAGGAACCCGACGCCCAGAAGCGGAACTCATTGAACGCTAGCCGGTTCGAGGACACGATGGCCTGGGTGACGGACGTGAGCGCGGCCGACACGGCAATTCCGGCGAGCGCCAGGCGCGCCCGAGAACCCGTTGCTCCCCTGCCCGACAGGACAAACACCAGCAGCGATGCTGCCGCGGCTCCGCCAACCGACGCGGCGAGGTTGACGCCGCTTGACGTCACGCCGAAAGTGGCCGTCGTCGCGACCACGGCAAAGGCGGCACCGGCATTGATACCCAGCACTCCGGGGTCGGCGAGGGGGTTGCGAGTGATCGCCTGCATGACGGAACCGGCGAGGCCGAGCGCTCCACCGCCAAGGAGGGCGGCGAGCGTGCGCGGAACACGCAGGCTCACCACGACCTGCGCATCGTGGCTCGTCCCCCCGCTCACGAGGGCATCGCAGACAACCGAGAGTGCGATGTGTCGAGAGCCGAGGGCAAGCGAGGCGGCGACGCTGAGGACGAGCGCGAGCGTCGCCACAGAAGCGGCCGTGGCGACGCTCGCTGCATATCGGATTCTCATCCCGGGATGACCGAGCAGCCTGGGGCCTCGAGCCCGGTCAGGACGCCCGAACGAATTGATCCTCGATGTTCGCGACGATGCCCTCCATGAGGAGGTATCCGCCGGTGGAGGTCCACAGGGACCCATCGACGGGAATCACGTGCCCGGCGCGGACCGCTGCAAGGGAGTCGAAGCCGACCGACGCGCGTGCCTCCGCCAGGGCCGCCTCGGACGCCTCGACTCCGGTGGCGCCACCGGCTGACGGGTTGTTCACCGAGGACTTGCCGAGCGTACCGAAGAATATCCAGTCGGCGTCAATCTGATCGATGTTCTCCAGCGACACGGGCTCGGAGTGTCCCTCGCCGTTGCGGTCCTGGTTCGCCGGGCGCTTCATCCCCAGCGCGCTCAGCGCCTGGCCCGCAGGAAGCTCCTTGAGGATCAATCCCGCGCTGTCACCCTGCCAGCGCACCACGGAGTACGTCTGGTCCAGGTACCCGCCATCGTTGAGGCGGGAGCTGACGGCCGCCACGTGCGCGTCAAAGTCAGCGAGCTTGGTGGAGGCCTCGTCTGTGACACCCAACGCATCGGCGGTGCGCGTGAAGGTCTCGCGCCAATCGTCCCCAGAGTGTGCGGTGTAGAACACCGGGGCGATCTGCTTCAGGGCATTCAGCGTGTCGGTGTCGTCACTCTTGACCGACGTTCCATCGACGAGGATCAGGTCGGGGTGGGCGGCACCGACAGCCTCAAGGTTGGGGGTGCCGACCGATCCGAGAATCGGAACATCGCCGGCGCGGTCGGCCAGGTAGGCGGCGACACCGGATTGCCCTCGACCGGACACGGCACCGACCGGAGTAATCCCCAACGCCAGGGCGTTGTCCGTCGTCGGCTCCGAGAGCGTAACGACGCGAGTGGGCTCGAGGGGAAGGGCAACCTCCTGACCGGAGGCGTCGGTCACCATCCGCGTCTCGGTCGCGGCCGTGCTCATGGGTCCGGTGGATGAGGCGGGCGTGGGTTGAGAGGGCGAGCAGGCTCCGGCCACGAGCGCGGCGAGCGCGACACCGACAAAGGTGCGGATTCGAGTCGACATGTGCACGGGTACCTCAATTCACGTAGACAACGCAAGGACAAAGGTAAGCCTAACTTAGCTTTCTCCTGGCGGCGAGGCCCGTCTCACGATCACATGTCCGCGGGGTCGCACCAGTCGTCGAGCGCCTTCACGAGTCCCTCGCGCCACCACGCGACATCGTGCCCGCTACGGTAGTGATCCACATCGACCGGGCCGCCATACCTGCGCACAATCCGCCCGCAGTCGTCCACAACAGGACGCATCGTCCGTTCGAGGGTTCCCACCTGCAGGCGCAGTCTCACGCCCCCACGCGGCACGATCGATCCGGCGCGCAGGCCAGCCATGAGCATGCCCTCGCCCCGTCCCCTCTCAGTTCCTCCCCACCACAGGGACGGGGACTGAGAGAGCGCGCAGTCGAGCGGAACATCCGTTCGCAGGGCGGCGTCGAGAACCGCAAGACCCCCATAGGACTGTCCGGCGGCCATCACGGGACCCACCCCGGCCTCGTCGCACACGGCCCACACCAGCGCGTGCACGCGGGCGGTATCGGTCATCTCCGCCTCGCGCTGAACCCCCTCCCCCGCATCGATGGTGACGATGCGCAGGCCCGGATAGCGCCGGGTCAACCAGCCGACACCATTGGCCCGCCATATGTGACCGTCAAGGAGAAGGAGAGTCCTCCTCGCTTCGGTCTCACCGTCGTGGACGATGACGGGACGGCTCAACGAGCCTCCCAGGCGCGCGCCGATGCACGCTCCAATGTTCTCCTCGCGCCGAGCGCGCATCCCGTCCGGGCGCGGAACCGAGGGCCAGACCACCGACGCGTCGGGCCCCACGAAGAGCGAGGCGCGATGCCCGCGCCCGTTGACGATTCGCAGCGGGTTGGAGGGATCGGGGCGCGCCTCCTCAACGAAGGCCACCCACGCGCGGGCGTCCGTCACCCCCTGCGGATCGACGGGGCGCGGCTCGGCCCACGCGAATTGGTAGCTCATGATCGCGTCGGCGGGAAGCACACACGCCAGGGTGGCACGACCACCACGCTGTGCACCGATGTCCATGCGGAACTCATCGAGGTGCTCGCGGGCTCGATCCGTCACGGTATTGAGGATGACGTAGCCCGCCGCCCCTCGGGCGCGCGACTGAAAGATCACACGCACCGCATCGGTTCCGTCGACGGTGAGGCGATCGCCAATGATCGGGTGCGCCTCGCCGTGTCGAAACGCGGCGTCCGGCGGCTCGGCACGCAGCCGACAGTAGCCGTTACGACAGAAGGAGGATTCCCCGAAAGCCACGCGTTTAGTCGAAGAGCGAGATGTCGCCGGCTCCCACGCGCGCGACAACCGCATCCCCACCGGCGAAGTTAATGACGGTCGTCGGCTCGGCGACGCCGACCGGACCCACCACCACCAGGTCAACCTGGTGCCCGATGCGCTCGTCGACATCAAATCCGTCCGTAAGCGGCTCTTCCTCACCCGGCATGATGAGTGTCGAGCACGCGAGCGGCTCCCCGAGTGCGCCGACAATCGCCTGGGTGATGACGTGGTCCGGGATGCGCACGCCCACCGTGTGCTTCTTCTTGTTGAGCATGATGCGCGGCACTTCCTTCGTGCCGCGCAGGATGAAGGTGTAGGGGCCGGGCGTGAGGGCCTTCATGGTGCGGAACTCGTGGTTGTCGATGAGTACCAGCTCCCCGAGCTGGGCGAAGGAGTGGCACAGCAACGAGAAGTTGTGCTTGTCGTCAAGCTTGCGGATCGCACGGATCGTGTCCATGCCCGCCTTGTTACCGATCTTGGTTGCGATCGCGTAGCCGGAATCGGTGGGCAGGGCGATCGTGCCGCCACGCTCCAGCAGGTCAACGACCGTGCTGACCAGACGGGCCTGAGGATTCTCCGGGTGCATCTCCACGTACGACATACACCCATTGTGCCTGAAACCCCCATCGACCGACGGTCGATGGGGGTTTCGTACGCTAGCTCACGCCAGTCGGGTCACTTCGAGGCGTCGCCCGAAGCCTCTTCGCCGCGCTTTCGTGGCGTCGCGTCGACTCCCGCCTCCTTGCGCTGTGCGGGTGTGATGGGAGCCGGAGCCTCGGTGAGCGGATCAAAGCCGCCGCCCGACTTCGGGAAGGCGATGACGTCACGAATCGACTCAGACTTGGTCAGGAGCGAGACGATTCGATCCCAGCCAAACGCAACGCCCCCGTGTGGTGGAGCGCCAAACTTGAAGGCATCAAGCAGGAAGCCGAACTGCGCCTGCGCCTCCTCCTCGCCGATACCCATGACGTCAAAGACGCGATTTTGGACGTCTCGACGGTGGATACGGATGGAGCCGCCGCCGATCTCGTTGCCGTTGCAGACGATGTCGTAGGCGTAGGCCAGCGCATGGGCGGGATCTCGATCGAAGCTGTCCACCCACTCCGGTTTCGGCGACGTGAAGGCGTGGTGAACGGCGGTCCACGCGCTGTGCCCCAGCGCGATGTCGCCCTCGGCCTCGGCGTCACCGGTGGGCTTGAACAGCGGCGCATCGACAACCCACGTGAACGCCCACGCGTCGGGATCGATGAGATCGCAGCGCTTGCCAATCTCGAGGCGAGCGGCACCCAGGAGCTCGCGCGACGGAGTTGGCTTGCCCGCGGCAAAGAAGATGCAGTCCCCGGGCTCGGCACCTGTCGCCTCCGCCAGGCCCTCTCGTTCGGACTCGGAGATGTTCTTGGCGACGGGGCCACCGAGCGTACCGTCCTCGGCGATCGTGACGTAGGCCAGGCCCTTGGCGCCGCGCGCCTTCGCCCACTCCTGCCACTTGTCGAAGGTACGGCGCGGCTGAGAGCCGCCACCGGGCATGACGACGGCGCCGACGTAGGGGGCCTGGAACACGCGGAAAGGCGTGTCCTTGAAATAGTCGGTCAGCTCGGTGAGTTCCAGGCCAAAACGCAGGTCGGGCTTGTCCGAGCCGAAGCGCTCCATCGCATCCCTGTAGGTCATGCGAGGGATCGGCGTTGCCAGGTCGTAGCCGATCAGCGCCCACACGTTCTTCAGGACGTCCTCCGCGACCTCAATGACGTCATCCTGTTCCACGAAGCTCATCTCGATATCGAGCTGGGTGAACTCGGGCTGGCGATCCGCACGGAAGTCCTCGTCGCGGTAGCAGCGCGCGATCTGGAAGTATCGCTCCATTCCGGCAACCATCAGCAGCTGCTTGAAGAGCTGGGGGGATTGGGGAAGCGCATACCAGGAGCCGGGCGAGAGTCGAGCCGGCACGATGAAGTCTCGAGCTCCCTCGGGGGTCGAACGCGTCAGCGTCGGCGTCTCGATCTCCACAAAGTCCCGGGCGTAGAGGGCCTCGCGGGCAGCACGCGACACCTTGGAGCGCAGGCGGATGGCGTACTGCTCGGGTTCGCGGCGCAGGTCGAGGTAGCGGTACTTCAGGCGCGTTTCCTCGCCCACGTTGCCGGAATCTTCAGCATTGGAAGACACCTGGAAAGGCAGGGGCGCACTGGTGTTGAGAATCTCGATATCGTCGCCCATGACCTCGATGGCGCCGGTCGCCAGGTGGGGATTCTCGTTTCCCTCGGGGCGAGCCGCAACCTCGCCGGTGACCTTGAGAACAAACTCGCTGCGAAGCTCGTGGGCGACCCTCTCGTCACGAACGACTACCTGAGCGATGCCGGAAGCGTCGCGCAGGTCAATAAACGCGACGCCACCGTGGTCGCGTCTGCGGTCAACCCACCCGGTGAGCGTCACCGTCTGACCGATCAGGTCAGTCCCAAGCGTTCCAATGTTGTGAGTGCGAAGCACTGTTATTCCTTTCGTTGGTACCATCCGCGAGACAGGCGGCGGCGAGGCCATTGTACGCTCGCAGTCCGCCCGCCAGCGATTGCCGCGAGTAGGATAGGCCTCATGCCCGAGCAATCCTCGTCCCTTTCGTCTACGGCATGGAGCCGCATCGAGATTGGCCTGGCGCTCGGCTCGATCCTGCTCATCACCCTTGTCGCCTTCGAGGAGCTGGCCGCCACGACGATCATGCCAAGCGTCGTCGCGTCATATCGGGCATCCGCCTGGTACCCGCTCGCCTCGGGCGCGGCCCTGGCAACCCAGCTGAGCGCAACGGTCGTCGCCGGGGTACTGGCCGACTGGAAGGGCCCGCGTTTCGTTCTTGTTGCGGGCATCGCCCTGTTCGTCGCGGGCCTGGTCGTCAGCGCGCTCGCGCCTACTATCGTTGTCTTCGTCGCGGGGCGCGCCCTCCAGGGCCTCGGCGGCGGTCTCCTTGTCGTCCCGCTCTACGTCCTCGTGGGAAGACTCGTCGCTCCCGCTCGCCGCCCTTCGTTCTTCGCGTGGTTCTCCCTCGCGTGGGTCCTCCCCTCCCTGATCGGTCCCGCGATCGCGGGGTACGTCACGCAATTGTGGGGCTGGCGCTACATCTTCGGCGTTGTTCCCATCCTCATTGCGGCCGGGTCCATCCCCGTGGCCTTCGTGCTGCGCGACCTTGCCCCCCAGGAGGAACGCCAGGCCTCCCATCTGGCGTCCCTGTCACGCAATGCGCTCTTGGCGGGCGTTGGCGTCATGGCTCTCCAGCTCGCGGGAGCGCTTCCCTCTCTCGCTGCGCGCGCCCTCGTTCTGCTCACGGGCGCCGTCCTTGCCGCCTGGGCGCTTCCCCGGCTGCTGCCTGGCGGAACCTTCCTCGCGCGCACGGGCATACCCTCGGCGGTTCTTGCACGCCTCAGCGCCATGGCGGCGCTCATCGGTCTTGAGGTGATGATCCCCCTGGTCATCCAGCGCGTGCACGGCTGGGACGAGGCCTTTGCAGGGTGGTGGGTGACGGTCGGGTCACTCACCTGGGCCGTGGGTTCGCTCGGCCAGGCGCGCGTGCACGACCCGAGGCGTCGGCGCGCCCTGCCCGTCATCGGAGGAGCGCTCATGGCAGTCGGCTCCCTCCCGCTCGGACTCATTCTTATCGACGCCGTTCCCCTGTGGATTCCCTTTATCGGATGGCTCGCCATGGGACTGGGTATCGGCCTGCTCCACGCGCCCCTGTCAGTCATGGCCCTGGAGGTCACGCCCGAGCATCAGCATGGGCGCGTCTCGTCGTGGCTGCAGGTCGGGGACTCGGCCGGACCGGCCCTCGAGCTTGCCGCCGTGTCCGTCATGATGAGCGCGTGGACGACGACCGGAGTCTCCGGCGGGGCGGCTTACGTACCCTACTGGGTGATCGCCACCGCCCTCGCCTTCGTCACCGTGTTTGCGGTGCTCCGGCTTCGTCCTTCTTCTACGGAAGGCGACGCTCAGTCGTCGTAGCGGCGCTTACCGAAGTGGCGGCGTCCTCCCTCGCGGTCCCAGCCTCCCTCGCGGTCGCGCCGAGCGCGCTTGATGTCCTTCTCCCAGCGCTCGGAGCGCACGCTGCGACGCGGGCGAGATCCGTCTCCCTTCTCAAAGCGGTGCGGGCGTTTGTCCCCGCGGTCGCCGGGCCGCTCCTCGCGTTGCCCCCCAGAGCCCCCTCGCGTCCGCGCGTCGCGGTCGAAGCCATCGCGGTCGCCGCGCGGATACCTGCCAGGTCCCTCGTCGACGCGGATGCGCAGCTGGCGTCCTGAGACGTAGCCCTTCGAGATGCGCGACAGCTGCTCACCGGAGAGGTCGGCCGTGATATCGACCAACGAGAACGTCGGGTAGATTTCGATGTGGCCGATATCGCGCCCGTCGATACCTCCCTCACCCGCGATGGCACCGACGATGGAACCCGGCTTGACTCGATCCTTCTTACCGACCTCCACGCGGTAGCGGGTGCCCGACCCGGGCGCGGGGCGTCCCCCCGCCCGCCTGCGAGCTCCGTCGGCGCCGCCCTTGATCGGGCGGTCCTTGTCCCGTCCGGCTTCGAAAGACGCTCCGACGAACTCACCGGACTCGTCCAAACGCTCTTCGCGACGGACCTTGCCCGCGCCGCGGCGGTCCTTCTCGACCCGCGGGGCGGGTCCCTCGTCACCGACGGCGCTCGCCACGAGGGCAGCGGCGATGTCCTCGACGCTCGTCTCCTGGCCGAGCTCCGCCAGGAGCCCCCTGTACATGTCCAGGCGCCCGCGCTCGATGCGCGCCCCGATGCCCTCCAGGAGACGCCGCGCGCGAAACTCTGAGACGGCGGCGGGCGACGGAATCGCAACCTCCTCCATGTCCGTGCCCGTCAGCTTCTCGATCCGGCGCAAACGGCCGTGCTCGCGCGGCGTGAAGAACGTCAAGGCTCGTCCCTGTCGGCCGGCCCGACCGGTCCGTCCGATGCGATGCACGTACGCCTCGGGTTCGCGAGGCACGTCGAAGTTCACGACAAGCGAGATGCGTTCCACGTCGAGGCCACGAGCGGCAACGTCAGTGGCCACGAGTACATCAAGGGCCCCGGTCTTGAGGCGTTCGACCATGCGCTCGCGCTCGGTTTGGGCAACGTCACCGGAAATGCCCGCGGCGCGGAAACCCCGAGCCGACAGCTCCAGGGACACCTCCTCGACGTCCGCCCTCGTTCGCACGAAGACGATGGCGGCGTCGGCTTCCTCCTGGCCGCGGGCGATATGCTGCGCGCGGGTGGCCAGGACTCGGCACAGGGCACCGATCTTGTGCTTGTAGGGGACGACCGCGTAGGTCTGGTGAATGGTATCCACCGTCGAGGACTCCGTCGAGACGGCGACCTTGACCGGATCCTTCAGGTGCTCGCGGGCCACCTTCTCGATGGCCGCGGGCATCGTTGCGCTGAACAGCGCGGTCAGGCGCTGTGCGGGGACGGCCGAGGCGATGGTCTCCACGTCCTCCGCGAAACCCATGCGGAGCATCTCGTCGGCCTCGTCCAACACGAGCATCCGCACGTTCGACAGGTCCAGCGCGCCTTTCTCGATCAGGTCGATCACGCGCCCGGGAGTACCCACGACGACCTGCGCGCCCCGCTTGAGGGCTCCGATCTGAGGACCGTAGGGGGAACCACCGTAGACGGGCACGACGTCGAGGCGGGCGGTGCGTGCGGCAAAGTCCTCGATCGCCTGTGCGCTTTGCATGGCGAGCTCACGCGTCGGCGCCAGGACGAGGGCCTGCACGTCGCGCTCGTCGGCATCGACGATGGCCAGGAGCGGAAGGCCGAATGCTGCGGTCTTGCCGGTGCCGGTCTGGGCGATGCCGACGACGTCGCGAAGCTCCAGCAGGGGCGGGATCGCGGCGGCCTGAATGGGCGTTGGGACTCGGAAGCCCATGTCGGTGATTGCCGCGAGAATCTCGTCGGGCAATCCGAGGCTGGCGAAGGTCACACCCTCCTCGGCCTGGTCGCTGTCTGTATGTTCCTCGTCGACCTGCGCGGTGTCGCGCTCGTTCTCGGCGTCACGGGGCTCGATGTAGTCGTCGGAAGGCATAGTCATCCTTGTGTGTTGGGTGTCGGGGTAGCAAAACCATGGGGGCGGGCCGTCTCGGCTCCTCGGCGCGGCCTCACCCATAACAACAACTCCCGCATCCCGCGGGCACCATAACAAGGGGCAGCGCCTTATCGCTACGCCTAGCTTACCCGCACGGCGCCTCCGACGGCGCGCGTCGTCAGCCACGTCACTCTCGCCGCCACGCGGCGCGCCTGCCTGTACTCAGCGCGACAGGCGCGCGATGAAGGAAGCGATCCTCACCTGCCGGTTGTCCTCCTCACGCACGGGTCCCACGACGAGGCGTTCGACTTCCTCGCGGCACAGGCTCGTCAGGTCCCTGGCGACAATGCGACGACGGCGAGAGGCCACCCACCTGCACGCGAGCGAGTTCATCCACGCGCACGCGAGGGTCAGGGCACATCCACCCAGCGCCAGCGCCGTGGGAACGGGAACCCACCCAATGAACGGAACCCCGATCTCCACGAGGGCGGCTCGCCCCGCATGGACCACGCCAATCCACGCAATCCCCGCCACGCACGCGACCCATGCGAGAAGCTGCAGCGCACCGAAAGCCCGGGCAGCCCGCGGCGCCCCGGTCGAGACGTGAACGTGGCCGGCGACTTGCCCGTGGGCGGCGGCGGGAACCCCGCGAGCTCCCTCGACGGCGCGATCGATGAGGTCGCTACGCCAGCGCGAGGGGCGTCCCTGCCCGCGGCGCCCGACCTCGTGGCGTACCGCGTTGACGAATGACGCCTCATCGGAGGGTGAGCGCGTCGGCAGGCTCGGCGTGGTTCCCTCCAGCGAGCGTGATTCATCGTCCAGGTGCAGGCGGCGCAGCGGATCGGCGCCCAGACGGGCCACCCATCGCAGGGGAAGCCATCCGCCCGCTCGACGCCCAGCCCTCCGGGTCGAAGCGGCAACGGCGTCGGCGATGAGCGGCGCACCGGTCAGCTGTGCGGCGGAAGCGGCCAGTTCCTCAGACATTCCCTCGGTGTCGAGGCCTCGAATGCGGCCGGTAAGGCCCACCGAGTCGTTGATGAGCGCGACTGCCTCGCGCAGGGCGGCCTGTGCTCGCGCGGCCTGGCGAGTGACCCGCTGTGACTCCCGCGACAGGTGCGCGGCGAGAGCGTCGACTCCTTGCCCATTCGTCGCGCACACCGGGACGATCGGCGCGCCGTCCAGGCCGCGCTCGTTGAGAATTCGTCGCAGATCCGCCACGATCGCGTCCCTGGAGGAGGCGTCAAGCGTGTCGACGTGGGTGAGAGCAACGGTGACCGAGGCGTGCGACCTGCGCAGACGTTCCAGCCACTCCTCATGCAGTCGCGCGTCGGCGTACTTTTGCGGGTTGACAACCACCACGAGGCAATCCACGCGCGCCGCCAGCCGTGCCGCCACCTGGGCGTGCTCGTCCCTGATCGAATCGATGTCCGGCAGGTCGAGGACGACCACGTCGCCGGGCAGCGCGCCCGGGGCCTCGACGCGCACGGAGACGCCGAGCCACTGCAGGAGCTGGCCGGGAGCACGCCCGCGCGGCAGAACCGCGCACGCCTCGTTCGTCGTGGGGCGCAGGACGCCGACACGGACCACCTCTCCCCCGCACAGCGCGTTGACGAGAGTGGACTTTCCCGCGCCGGTACCTCCCAGCATGCCGATCACGCACCACTGCGGATCGCACTCGGCGCGCTCGGAGGTCACGTTGATGAGCTCGCGGACCCGCGCAAGCGTCGCGTCATCCATGTCACGCGCGGCAAGGGAGCAGACCTCATCAAGCTGGGAGGCCGCCGTCGCGACCGCGTTGTCGTGCCGCTTCACGCCAGTTCCTCTCCGGCTCTGTCGAGGGCAGCCTCCAGGCGTTCCAGGACGACGGCGTCACCCGATCGATCGACGCGCTCCACGAGGACCGCCACGACTCCTTCGATGGAGGTCCTCGCCAGGCGCTCCAGGAGCTGGCGCGCCTGGAGCGCGAGGGAACGCACGTTTCGTTCCCCGAAGTAGGACTCCAAGACGGTCTGCGACAGGGCGGCCGACGCACCCGCGACGCCAACCTCGAGCCCTGTGATGCCTCCCGTCATCGCGAAGACGCTGACCATCAGGGAGAGCGTCACGACGTTGATTCCTCCGGCCAGTAGGCGACCCGTCACACGCGAGGACTCCGCTTGCGCCCTGACGATCTGCGTGACCTCCCCGGCCCATTCCTGCGCGATCGCGCGCCCGAGGGCATCGGCCTCGCCGGGATCAAGGTCAGGGTCGGGCAGGGAGGAATTCACCAGGGGCTCGGTGAGACGGTAGGCTTCGCGCCACGCCCGGTGATACTGGTCCGCAAGGTGCTGCGCCAAGCCGCCCGTGAGGTCGCGGCGCACCTGTTCTTCGGGAGCGGCCCGCCCCCGCACGGCGTCCACGACGCGCGAGCGAACGCCCGCAACAAAACGGGACAGCGACCTGCTCACGTCCCACGAGCCGAGCACGTCCGCGATGCGCGCGCTGATCTCTCCACGCAACAGATCGTCACTGGAGGATGCGGCGACGTCTCGCACGCACGAGGCCACGGCTCTCTCGATGCCCTCCAGCGCGCCCGCGTAGGCCGCAAGCTCCTCGCGGGAGCGCGCCAGCGCACCACGAGCCTCCTCGAGGCAGGAGGACACGGCCCCGGCGAGCGAACGGCGCACGATCCGGGCGCGCTCGTCCGCGTCCGTGCCAATCGACTCGAGGAAGGCACCCACCGGAACCACGGCTTCGATGGGCAGACGCCCATCCGTCAGCTCCTGCTCGTCAATCGTCATGATGGGAACACCGGCCAGCCCCCGACGCTCGGCGAGCGCCGCCAGATCGGCACTGATCTCGCCGCGCGCACCGGCAGGCACGCGGTTGAGGACGATCGCAACGCGCAGGCCGCGGCGGGCGGCCTCCTCCAGGTGAGTCCAGGCGACCGCATCGGCATAGCGGGCGGCGCTGGTGACGAAGATCCACAGGTCCGCGCCGTCGAGGAGCTCGGCCGCGAGGCGACGATTGGACTCCTCCACCGAGTCGATGTCGGGAGCGTCGAGGATGGCGATGCCCGGACGCCAGAAGTCATCCACCGCGATCGTGACGGCACCCGGACTCTCCCCCTCGCCGACATGCTTGGCCAGGCGCGGCAGGACCCGCTCCGAGGTAAACCAGGCGCGTGCCTGAGGCGAGCACACGAGGACCGGGTGGCGCGTCGTTGGGCGAACCGCCCCCGCACGGCTCACGTTTCGCCCCACCAGGGAGTTCACGAGCGTCGACTTGCCCGAGCCCGTCGATCCTCCGACGACAATGAGGATCGGCGCATTCGCGTCCTCCAGGCGCGGCAGGACCACGTCCTGGAGGCGCCGGAGCGCTCGCTCGGCGCTCGCCCGGGCATGAGGGTCCATGACCAGGACCGCGCCTGTCAAAGCATCCGCGAGGGCGCGGGCTGCGTCAACCGCCGTCCCCGGCACTCAGTCCGTCACCTTCTCAATCGCGGGTCGCGCATCGGCGGCGGCGATCGTCCAGGTCGAGGGATCCGCCTCCACCTGCTCGCCGCTGCGGATGTCCTTGACCGTGTCGGGTGCCCCCTCCTCGCCGGGAAACCACACGTAGGGAATGCCGCGCCTATCGGCAAACTTAATCTGCTTGCCGAACTTGGCAGCACTGGGAGCCACGTCGGTCGAGATGCCGCGCGAACGCAGCGACGCGGCGATTGCCTCCGAGCGCTCGCGCTGGGCCTCGTTGGTCACCGCGACGACGACCGCGGTCGGAACCTTGCGCGAGGAACGCACCATGGGGGCTGAGATCATGCGGGAGACCAGCCTGGACACGCCGATGGACAGGCCGACACCCGGGTAGGTGCGCTTGCCATCCTTGGCGAGCGAATCATAGCGCCCGCCCGAGCAAATCGAGCCGAGATCCTCGTGCCCCTCGATTTCCGACTCGTACACGCTGCCCGTGTAGTAGTCGAGGCCTCGGGCGATCTTGAGGTCGGCGAGGACCGTTCCGGGCATGCGGGCATTGGCGGTGTCCAGAAGTCGGATCAGCTCGCCCAGTCCCTCCTCGAGGAGGTCACCGCGAACACCGAGTTCACCGAGCCTGGAGCGCACCTCCTCGGAGTCAGCGCTGCGGATCTGAGCCATCCGCAGAAGCACGGACGCCTGCTCGCCCGCAATACCGGAGTCCGCGAGCTCGCTCGCCACCCCCTCCGGGCCGATCTTGTCGATCTTATCCAGCCCCCGCAGGGCGGCCTCCACGTCGGTGACGCCGAGAGACTCACACACGCCCTGAACGACCTTGCGGTTATTGACGAGCACCCGCACGGGCGGAATCGGCAAGTTGTTGAGTGCCTCGGCCATCACCAGCGGCAGGTCCACCTCGAAGTGGAACGGTAGCTCACCGTTTCCCACGACGTCGATGTCGGCCTGGGTGAATTCGCGGAAGCGTCCCTCCTGTGGGCGTTCTCCACGCCAGACCTTCTGAATCTGGTAGCGCTTAAAGGGAAAATCGAGATCGTTCGCGTTCTCCACGACGTAGCGCGCGAAGGGGACGGTGAGGTCGAAGTGCAGGCCCATGCCTCGTTCCTTGGAGGCCTTGGCGCCCGGGTTGCGGCTCGCCTGAAGGCGATCCAGCACGTAGATCTCCTTGGAGGTCTCACCCTTGGCTTGAAGCTGCTCGAGGGTCTCGACCGCCCGCGTCTCGATCCCCGCAAAGCCGTGGAGTTCGAACACGCGTCGCAGCTCATCCAGAACGTGCGTCTCAATGATGCGTCCGGCGGGAAGCCACTCGGGGAAACCGGACAGTGAGGTGCGAGCCATGAAAGCGTCCTTCTGTGATGCGGTAAGCGCGCTAGCCGATGCGGCGGGCGCGAATCAGATACTGGTTGGAGCGAATCTCATCCGCCAGCGTCGTGGCCGGTCCGTGCCCCGGTATGAGAATCGTCCGCGGGTCAAGCGCGTTGGAAATCGTGCGCAGCGAGTGCCGCATCTGGGTTTCATCTCCACCCGGCAGATCGGTGCGCCCGACGCTGCCCTTGAACAGGACATCGGCGCTGAGCGCCCACGGGACCGGGCCGTGCGAGGAATAGAAGGACTGGTCGCTCACGCGAATGTCCAGTTCTCCGTGTCCGAGGAAAAGCGCTGATCCTTCCGTGTGGCCGGGGGCGGGAAGCATCCGCAGCGTCAGCCCCGGACATATCTCGAAGGAGTCGGCGGGCATCTCACGCAGGTCGCTCGGCTTGACCCACGGCCCCGCGAAGTCAGGAGTGGGCATGGGCAGGTGGGATGCGGGGTCGTCCATGCGGTACATGTCGGGGCCGGGAAGGTAGACGGGAACGTGCCCATCGCGGCCCCAGGTGGCAACCTCCGCGGCATCCCAGACGTGATCGGGGTGCGCATGCGTGAGCACAAGCGCGCCGACTCCCACGCCCTCGTGCTCGAGAACCTCGCGAATGAGATGACGGATGCCGGCGGAAGGATCGACAACAAGGGCAGTGCCCGCCCCAGACGGGACGAGCACAAGCCCATTCGCCGAGTAGAACGGCGACGGAATCACGTGCAGTCGCATGTCACTCCATGGACGACGAGATCTGCGTGAGCCAGGCGCGCTTTGTCTCCAGGGCCTCGCGCACGCTCGACGCGTTCTTCGTATCCCCGGCGGCCTCTGCCTCTGCCAGCGAGCGCTCCAGCTGGGCGATCTGTTCCTCGAGCTGGCCGACCATGCCAGCGGCGCGTGCTCGGGTCTCCGGGTTCGTACGCCGCCATTCCTTTTCCTCGGCCTCACGCACGGCTGCCTCGACAGCGCGCAGACGCCCCTCGACGCGGTGCAGGTCCGAGGAGGGAACGCGCCCAACCTCCTCCCAGCGGTCCTGAATCTGACGGAGCTGTGCCTTGGCTCGCTCGACGTCAGTCACCGGCAGGATCGCCTCGGCGTCGACAAGGATCTTCTCCTTGGCGGCAAGGTTCTCGCGGTACTCGGCGTCGGTGGCCTCGTCCTTGGCGCGGCGCGCGTCAAAGAACACCTGCTGCGCCGCGCGGAAGCGAGCCCACAGGGCGTCGTCCTCCTTGCGGGACGCGCGCGGGGCTGCCTTCCATCGGGTCATTAGCTCGCGGTAAGCGCCGGACGTGCGCGCCCAGTCCACCGACGAGGACAGGGCCTCGGCCTCGGCGATCAGGGCTTCCTTGACCCTCTTGGCCTCGGACTGCGCCTGGTCCAGCTGCGAGAAGAACTGGCGGCGGTGGCGATCAAATTGCGTCCTGGCCGAGGAGAAGCGCTTCCACAGCTCGTCCTCCACCGACTTTTCCAGACGCGGACCGCGACGCTGCAGGGTCTTCCACTCTTCGAGCAGGTCGCGCAGGGTTTGCCCCGACTGCTTCCAGTGTGTCTTGGCGGGATCCTGGGCAACGATGACCTCCGCCCGCTCGACAACGGACGTGCGTTCGGCCAGCGCCTGAGCCTTGGCGGCCTTGCGTTCCTCGCGCGCCACTTCCTTGCGTTCCTCCGCGGCCTTGGCCACGGCCTCGACCCGGTTGCGCAGCGCCGGAATGTCACCGATGACATTCGGGGAAACGACCTGCTCGCGCAGCGTCGCCAGCGTCTGGTCGATGTCCCTGGGACTCAGGGTCGCCAGGCGATCCTCGAAGAGCTTGATGGTGGCCTCAAGGTCGGCGTAGCGACGCTCGTACAGGGCGTAGGGCGACGCCGGTATGCCCTCCGGAAAGCCACCGACAACACGTTCCTCGTCTCCGTCCTTGACGTAGACCGTCCCGTCCTCGCCGATACGCGCGAAGGGATGCGCGGGCACCTCGGACGCGGGAATCGTTGGCGAAGCATTGACGGCCTCGGCGGGCACCCCAGCTTCGGGAGTGGTTTCGTTGCTCGGAATCGGCGTCGTGGTCACGATATTCCTTCTAGGACGAGGGCTTCCGCCCGGCGCGGTGGTGTGCCGATGTGACACACACAGCTAGTGTGTCACATCTAACGAGACGGTGTGAAGTAATGGCCAAAAAAGGGGATGGATGTAACACACTCCCCATTGTCCACATCCTGTACCACCTGTTTCATCGAGGCGTCGCGCCGATGCGCACTGCCTCAAAAACGCCGTCAACCCGCCGCAGCGCAGACAGCACGGCGTTGAGATGCCCGAGGTCGGCAAGTTCAAAGGAGAACCTACCGCCGGCAACCTGGTCACCGTTGGTGTGAAGCGAGGCCGACAGGATGTTGACGCGATAGTCCGAGAGCACCCGCGTGAGATCGGAGAGCAGTCCGCCGCGATCGAGCGCGCGTATCTCGATCTGCACCCTGAACGGCGTCCCCGTGCTTTGCGCGTTCCACGACACGTCCACAAAACGCTGGGGCTGCAGCTGCCCGAGGCGCACCGCATTCGCGCACGTGCTGCGGTGAACCGATACCCCCTGCCCGCGCGTGATGAATCCGACGATGTCGTCGCCCGGCACCGGCGTGCAGCACTTGGCCAGTTTCACCCAGATGTCGTTCGGGCTCAATCCCGCAACGATGATCGCATCGTCGCCCGAGATACCCGAGCGGGATTTGACGGATCCCGGCGTGACGCCCTCGGAGAGCGTCTCCTCCGTGCCGTCTCCCCCTCCCAGGTTGTCCACGAGCTTCGACACGACGTTCTGCGGCGAAATGTGGCCCTCGCCGACGGCGGCGTAGAGACCGGACACGTCGGGATAGCCGAAGGAGGTCGCCACCGACAGGATCGATTCGTGGTTCATGAGGCGCTGCAGGGGCAGGTTTTGCTTGCGCATGGCGCGGGCGAGCGCTTCCTTGCCCGCCTCGACGGCTTCCTCCCGGCGTTCCTTGGAAAACCACGCCTTGATCTTCGACCGAGCGCGCGGGGAGGCGACGAAAGCCAGCCAGTCGCGCGACGGCCCCGCCTTGTCCGACTTTGCCGTCACGACCTCCACGGTCTCGCCGGACTCGAGCCTCGTGTCCAAGGAGACGAGGCGTCCGTTGACCTTCGCTCCGACGGTGCGATGCCCGACCTCCGTGTGAACGGCGTAGGCGAAGTCGACGGGCGTGGCGCGCGCCGGAAGGACAATGACCTCTCCCTTAGGCGTGAACACATACACCTCGTCGCCGGCGATCTCGTAGCGCAGGGAGTCGAGGAACTCCTCCGGATCGCCCGTCTCGCGCTCCATCTCGACCAGAGCGCGCAGCCAGTTCGCCTGCTCGTCCGAGCTCATGCGATCCGAATCGCCGCTGGATGCCTTCGGATTCTGCTTGTACTTCCAGTGCGCCGCGACCCCGTGCTCGGCCCTCTCGTGCATGTCAAAGGTGCGGATCTGGATTTCGACGGGCTTGCCACCCGGACCGACGACCGTCGTGTGCAGCGACTGGTACAGATTGAACTTGGGCATCGCAATGTAGTCCTTGAAGCGCCCCGGAATCGGGTTCCAGCGCCCGTGCAACGAACCCAATACGCCGTAGCAGTCCTTGATGGACTCCACCAGCACGCGCACCGCGACCAGATCGAAGACCTCATCAAAGGCCTTCCCGCGCACGATCATCTTCTGATAGATCGAGTAGTGACTCTTCGGTCGCCCGCTCACCGTGCCTTTCGTTCCCGAGCGGCGCAGATCTTCCTCGATCTGGTCAATGACGTCGCGCAGGTATTCCTCGCGCTGGGGTGCCCTCTCGGCCACCAGGCGATCGATCTCGTCGTAGATCTCCGGGTAGAGTGTTTTGAAGGAGAGCTCTTCGAGCTCCCACTTCACCATGTTCATGCCGAGGCGATGGGCCAGGGGAGCGTAAATCTCCAGCGTCTCCTGGGCCTTCTTTTGCGCGGAGGCGGCGGGGACAAAACGCCAGGTACGGGCGTTGTGCAGGCGGTCGGCCAGCTTGATGAGGAGAACGCGGATGTCGCGGCTCATGGCGACGAGCATCTTGCGCAGCGTCTCCGACTGTGCGGCTGCGCCGTAGTGCACCTTGTCCAGCTTCGTCACGCCGTCGACGAGGTTGGCGATGGGCTCGCCATACTCGGCTGCCAGCTCCTCGAGCGTGTAGTCGGTGTCCTCGACCGTATCGTGCAGCAGCGCCGCGACGAGCGTCGGAATCGTCATTCCCATCTCGGCCAGGATCGTTGCCACCGCGACGGGATGGGTGATGTAGGGTTCACCCGACTTTCGCATCTGGCCGCGATGATGGGACTCAGCGGTGCGATAGGCGCGCTCAACGACGCTGATGTCCGCCTTCGGGTGGTTCGCTCGCAGGGCACGCACGAGCGGCTCGATCTCGGGAATCGTGGCACGTCCGCGGGAACCAAACCACACGAGGCCGGATCGTACCCGGGAACCAGCCGCCGGTAGGGCGGACCCTGAAGTCGTGTCGTCGCTGCTCATTCCCCCATGATAGCCACGAAAGAGCGGGTCCGGGGATCGTCGATCCCCGGACCCGCCGGCGCGCGTATTCTCAGGCGTTCACAGGTGCAGAGCAGTCTCCACTCGAATGTCGACAAGCTTGGAGCGGCCCCCCAGGGCATCGAGCTCGAGAAGGACGGCCACCGCTTCGACCGACGCCCCGCACTGGCGCAGCAGCTCGACCGCTGCCCGCGCGGTTCCACCCGTGGCCAGAACGTCGTCGATGATCAGGACACGCTGGCCGGGGCGAACGGACTCCGGGTGGATCTCCATACGGGCGGTGCCGTACTCGAGCGCGTAGTCGACCCCGATCACGTGGCCGGGCAGCTTGCCGGCCTTGCGGATCGTGAGCATGCCGAGGCCAAGCTCCGCGGCCACCGGCGCGCCGAGGATGAAGCCACGCGATTCCAGCCCTCCGACCGCGTCGATCTGGCCCGCGTAGCGGGCGCCAATGAGTTCGACGAGTTCCTTGAACGCCGGGCCGTTGGCGAACAGCTCGGTAATGTCGCGAAACAGGACGCCGGGTTCTGGAAAGTCCGGGACCTCCAGCATGTTGTCCTGCACGAGGGTGGCGATGCGCTCGCCAAGTTCACCGATCATCGATGGCTCTTCTTCCTCTGGGGTTGCCGGTCGTTGCCCAGCCGCTTGCCGGGCTTGATGGGGGCGACCTTCACGGACTCGCCGTCGGAGGCCGACTCCCCCGCGGCGCGGTCCGCGCGCTCGCGCTCAACGGCCGCGTCGTGCTCGCGGGTCTTGCTCGACATCTCCTGGAAGCTCACGAGCAGCGGGGAGGCGATGAAGATCGAGGAGTAGGTTCCCGCGATCATACCGATGAAGAGGGCCAGCGAGATGTCCACGAGGGTTCCGGGGCCCAGAGCAAGTGAACCGATCACGAGGATAGCTCCGACCGGAAGCAGCGCCACGACCGAGGTGTTGATCGAGCGGACCATCGTCTGGTTGACGGCGAGGTTGACGTACTCCGCGAACGTGTAGTGCTTCTGCTCGTAGACGTCGCCGGTCAGCTCGCGCACCTTGTCGAAGACGACAACCGTGTCGTAGAGCGAGTAGCCGAGGATCGTCAGAAAGCCGATCACGGTGGCCGGAGAGACCTCCACCTGCAGAATCGCGAAGACGCCGACCGTGACCGCGATGTCGTGCAGGAGCGCCAGGAGCGCCGAGGCTGCCATCCTCCACGACCGGAAGTAGACGGTCATCAGGAGGGCGACCAGCGCCATGAAGATGACGAGTGATTGGGCGGCCTTGGTGGTCACGGAGGATCCCCACGAGGGGCCGATCGAGGAGGACTGCACCTGCGAGACGTCAACGCCGTACGCGCCTGCGAGCGCCTCGCGCATGGTGGCGGTCTGCCCCGAATCCAGGGAGGTCGTCTGGATTCGCACCGAATCCGACCCGACGCGCGTCACCTTGGGTGCCCCCTCGACGAGGCCGGTGTCGGACACCGCGCGCGCCGCGAAGGACTCGCTCTGGTCGCTCACGTGCGCCACGTCGAACTGAGAGCCCCCCGTGAACTCGATCGAGCGATTGAGGCCCATGATGCCCACCAGCGCGAAGCCGAGGACGATCACGGCGGCGGCGAGGCCGACGAAGATTCTCCGGTTGGGAACAACGCGGTAGGACTTGTCGCCCGAGTACAGGGCGTTACCCCACTGAGCAAAACTCATCATGTCAGTTCTCCTCTTCCTGGGTCGCGGCATCCCCCGCGCTCTGGCTGGCGTCCTGGGCCGCGCCCGCTGAGGACTCGGCCTGCTCGGCCGCCAGTCGAGCCGCGCGGCGACGCTCGGCGATCGAGGTTCCCTCCGCTGCCTCTTCCGTCTCTCGCGCGGCCGCAGATTCTCCGCGTGCGACCACGCGGCCGCGGCCCGCATACACGAGCGCATTCTTAGCGCCCAGGTGCTCCGGGTCCAGGCCCGAGAGCTTGTGGCCCTGACCGAAGAAGCGCGTGCGGATGAGCAGCTCCATCATCGGGTGGGTGAACAGGAAGATCACTGCGATGTCGATGACCGTCGTGACGCCCAGCGTGAAGGCGAAGCCCTGGACCCCGCCCACGGCGAGGAGGTAGAGCACCACGGCGGCAACGAGGTTGACGGCGTCGGAGACGAGGATCGTGCGCTTGGCGCGGTCCCATCCTTCCTCGACGGCGGCGCGCAGCGGACGTCCGTCACGCACCTCGTCGCGCACGCGCTCGAAGTAGACGATGAAGGAGTCCGTCGTCACACCGATGGCCATGATCAGGCCTGCAACGCCTGCGAGCGAGAGCCGGTAGCCCATCGCCCACGACAGGAGCGCGATGACGAGGTAGGTGATGGCCGAGGCCACCAGCAGCGAACCGGCGGAGATGACCGCCAGGCCACGGTACTGCCAGATCAGGTAGACGATGACGAGGAGGAAGCCGATGAGCGCCGCCCACAGGCCGATCGTGAGGTGATCGGTACCAATCGTGGCAGAGATCTGCTGCTCGGACTCGACCTCAAAATTCAGGGGGAGCGACCCGAAGCTCAGCTGGTTGGCCAGCGCCGAGGCCGACTTCGCCGTGAAGTTACCGGTGATTTCCGCTTCCCCGGTGGAAATAATGGCGTTCATTGAGGGGGCGGTGATGACGGTACCGTCCAGGACGACGGCGAAGGAGTTGCGGTCGGGACGGCCGCGGTAGAAGGACGAACCCGCGGCATCCGCATCGTGGAAGCCGTAGAGGATCGTCGAGGTCTCCTTGAACTTCTCCTTGCCCGCCTCATTGAACTGCAGCGAGACGGCCCACTGGCCGGTCGTCTGGCCATTGGAGTTGCGTCCCAGCCCCGCGTTGGCCGTCTTGAGGTCGGATCCGGGCACGGCCACGGGTCCCAGAATGTACTTGATCTGGCCGGAGTCGTCGCATGCGGCGTAGGGCTTGTCGGAGGGGCCCTCCACGCGCTTCACATCCGCTGCAGCCGAGCAATCGAGGGTCAAGAAGTCGTACATCACCTGCTCGGTGACCCACGCCAGGTCGGAACCGTTCTCGGGCGTCGTCACGGGCGTGTCAGACAGGGTGCCGTCGTGATCGGTGTCGGCCGTGCTCATCGCCGTGGCAGCATCGAGAGCGGTGGATTGGACGCCGCCCGACTGGGCGGCGTGGTCAGCGCCGCTCGAGGACGATCCGCTCTGGCTGTCCTCCCCCGACTGCGCGCCGGACTGCTCGCCCGACTGAGTTCCCGACTGACCGACCTCGGTCTGGGAGGGTTGATTCTGAATGACGCCCTGCGCCGCGCCGATGCGCAGCACGGGGCGGAAGTTCATCTGAGAGGAGGAGCGAATGAGATCGAGCTGCTCCTGGGAGGGCGTGCCGGGGATTGACACCATGATGTTCGAGTTACCCAAGGAGGAAATCTCGGACTCGGACACGCCCGAGGCGTCAATGCGATTACGGATGATCGAGATCGCCTGCGTGATGTCGTCGTCGGTGATCTCGCGTTGCCCATCCCCTGTCACGGTGGGAGTCAGGATCAGCTGGGTCCCGCCCTTGAGGTCGAGGGCGAGGTCGGGGTACGGGGACACGCCCTTGGTGAAGTGCCCGATCGCCAGTGCCGCGCACGCCGCCACGATGGCGACGGTGAGCGTCACGAGCGCGCGCACTGGGCGTCGCTTGTGTGATGCCACGGTTCTACTTTCCGTTCAGCCTTGTGTTACTTCTGCTGCTCGTCGGGCTCGGAGGCGCTGGCCCCGTCACGAGCCGACTCGTCGAGCCCCAGGACGGTGTCGGCCTCGTCCGTGGGCTCTTCCACGTCAGCGCTCTCCTGAGTCTCGTTGTCGGCGTTCTCGGCGAGCGGCGGCACCGCGCCGATCTCGGCGATCATCTCCCGCTCCCAGTACATCTCGTGTCCATCGGTGGTTTCCAGGACGACGATATCGCCGTCGAGGTCAACGAAACGACCCCAGAAACCCACGCGGGTACGGACCCACTCACCGGGCTTGACGGCTGCGAGCTGGTCGCGCTTCTCCTGCTCCATCTGCGCCATTTGCTTCTTGCGCGAGCGCGAGCTCCACCACATGAAGACGACCATGAGGCCAATGAGGAGCACCAGGAAGTAGTTGTTCATAAAGGCTGATTCACTTTCGATGACGGTCGGGCGCTGTGAGCGCACCTTGCCAGTCTAATGCCCGAGGAGGGTTTTAGCCTAAGCGATCAATACGCGGCGCGGCGTATCCCACCTCCGAGCACGATCGGACCGCCGCTTGTCACCGAAGCTGCCGCCTCGGCTAGTCGAAGAGCACGCTCTCCCCGGCGGGCGGCGTGAGTCCGAGGTGGCTCCACGCGAGCGGGGTTGCCATGCGCCCACGGTTGGTGCGTACGAGGAAGCCCTCTCGCACGAGGTAGGGTTCGGCCACCGTTTCGACGGTCTCCGCCTCCTCCCCGATGGTCACCGACAGGGTCGTGAGCCCGACCGGTCCACCTGCGAAGCGCCGACACACGGCCTCCAGGACCGCGCGGTCGAGGCGGTCCAGGCCGCTGGGGTCGACCTCGAAGAGCTCGAGGGCGCCCCGGGCGGCGTCGAGTGTGAGCTGTCCGTCGCCGTGCACCTGCGCGTAGTCGACGACGCGGCGCAGGAGGCGGTTGGCGATGCGCGGGGTGCCGCGCGAACGCGACGCGATCTCGTGGGCGGCGCGCGCGTCGATGGGTGATCCGAGCAGCGATGCGGAGCGGGTGACGACGGATTGCAGCTCGTCGGTCTCGTAGAACTCCAGGTGCGCGGTGAAGCCAAAGCGGTCGCGCAGAGGGGCGGGAAGGAGACCCGAGCGTGTCGTGGCTCCCACCACCGTAAAGGGCGGCAGCGTCAGCGGAATCGACGTGGCTCCCGGACCCTTGCCAACGACGACGTCAACGCGGAAGTCCTCCATCGCCAGGTACAGCATTTCCTCGGCCGTACGGGCGAGGCGGTGGATCTCATCAATGAAGAGGATGTCACCCTCTTGGAGGCCAGAGAGAATCGCCGCCAGGTCTCCCGCGTGCTGGATCGCCGGGCCCGAGGTCAGGCGCAGCGACGTGCCCATCTCGGCGGCGATGATCATCGCGAGGGTGGTCTTGCCCAGCCCGGGCGGTCCGGCCAACAGGACGTGATCGGGGGTGGCCGAGCGCATACGTGCCGCGTCGAGGACGAGCTGCAGCTGGCCTCGAACGACGCGCTGCCCGACGAACTCGGAGAGTCTCCGTGGACGCAGGGCAGCCTCGGCCGCGCGCTCGAGGTCCCCGGCGTCGGGTGCGACGATACGCATGGCGTCGACGTCCCCGCTCCTGTCTTCAGCCACGGCTTCCTCCCAGGGTGACAAGCGCGGCGCGGAGCATGTCGGAGGCGCCGAGTCCGCTTCCCGCCAGCTTCTCGATGGCTGCGCACGCCTGCGTCTCGGACCAGCCCAAACCGACGAGGGCGACGCGCACCTCGGCGGCCACCGCGTCCTCGGCGGGCGGCGCGGAACGAGTGGGC
>ERZ772957.216-NODE-216-length-49531-cov-15.092408_pt1 | contig 49531 bp, 41 predicted proteins | sample MGYA00580682_ERZ772957 | MGnify/ENA primary metagenome ERZ772957 (study PRJEB29015, sample SAMEA2737921) | human oral metagenome | biome: human oral; feature: human-associated habitat; material: dental | place: China | collected 2025 ... | reverse complement strand
AAAAACCGATACTACCGTTGAAACAACAGTAGTATCGGTTTAATTTTGAGTTTATTTCGTTTGCTTAATTACCCATCCTATAAATGACAGGAACAGTACATTTAGCATATTTGTTTTAATCAATTTTACGTCGCTTAGCGTAAATTGTTGTGAGCAGTGCTATAGATAAAATGCATAGCGTACTCCATTTTACTATCCCTGATATATCTGACGTGTTAGGGCGCTTAGGCTTATCTTTAGGAGGATTTACCGGTGGCTTGCGCGGAATCTTCTTATTCACAACTTCAAAGCTGATAAGTTGGTCATTTTTCTTTATTTCAGCCTGATAAACTTCCTTACTTGCCTCATAGCCGTCAAGGCCCTTGCTTTCGATAATCTCATAGCTTCCATATGCAACATTCTTGAATTGAGCGTATCCGGATTCATCAGTCACCGACTTTGCTATTACGCGATTATCCTGTCTAAGCGTAAATTCCACTCCCTGCAAAGAATTTCCCTTTTCATCGACTTTATGAACTTTGATATTTCCTTTAATTTTTGTATCCACGAAGTCTATGCGGTACTCAGCTGTAGAACTGTTTATATATATTTTCTTTCCTTCGACATTGTCGTTGTTGTATGATGGAGCTGCTGAAGTTTCCTTTACTATATATTGTCCGAATCCAAGTCTCTTAAATACATATTCACCGCTTCCGTCTGTCTTGCATTCTCCAACCTTTACTTCCTTTTCCTTGCCGTTTACAGTCTCTATTTTGTAAAGAGCAAACTCAACATCTTTTAGTCTCTCAGTCTTGTTACCGTCCTTACCGGTCTTTGTTATCTTTATATCGTTATATCCGATAAGTGCCGCATTTTGAACAGATTTCTTTTGAACCGGATTTAGACTGAAGTTGCTTGACAGCGCAGATTTTCCGTCAGCCGAAACGCTTTCCGGCAATATAGAATTTCCGGACTTTTGGGTAACATCAACATCGGAGACTCCATGACCTATAGTCGCCTTTTTATTAAATTCTTCATTTTTGTTATTGCCATCCAATGAGAATTTAACAGTATAATCACCGCGGTTATATACCATTGCTTTATAATTACCTTCGGAGTCAGTCACTGCTGTTATAGGAGTATTATGACCGTCCGGAATAACCGCAGTTTCCCCGGTATTTTTATTTATCAAGCTTATACTTACATTTTTTGCCGGTTTATCATCGGAATCAAAGATTCCGTTACCGTTAAGATCATAGTAAACCTTACCGCTGATTCCATATTTTACAAAGTTTACTTTCGCACTGTTGCCTTCGAGGTAATCAACATCATTTGTCGATATCGCTGCTGTATTGAATCCGCTGTCACTTCCTTCCTTCAGGTTTAAATCAAACGGAATTCGTGACGGTATGGCAACAATCATCTCTCTCTTTGAAACGATTTCCTTGCCGTTTTTAAGCACTAATTTGAAAGATTTCACTTTGCTGAAATCACTTATTTGGGCTTTTGTCAACCACTCCCCATCTCTTACACTCGCCAAGTCCTTGCCTTGTGGGGAAAGTTGATAGAAAACATCGAAAAATTCCATCACTTCAGCATTTGGAGCATAATCCTCTATCGCCATACGAAGTGGAGTTGAAAAGCCTGAACCTCTTGGTAAATATTTATGTTCATCATTTTCGACAATTGAGTGGTCTCCTTTTGCCGGCATGGTATCAATCATGCTGAACTTCTTTACCGGATGTATTGTCTGATTATATATGGAAATATTATAATCGATATTCCCGCCAAGATCACCACTTGCTCCAAGAGCTGTGGAAGTGTCATCCGTCAGTTTGACGTACTTGTTCATTATCAATTCATATGGCGGTATGAAGTTCAATATGCTTTTCATCTGTGTAAATGTCTCATTCGTATTGCCGTCGTTATCCAAATCAAGCTTATCTACATACTTCATTTCATCCTTATATGGGCTGATGTAATCATTGTCGTCATATATATAATAGTTTTCTACAATTCCCTCACCGTGTCTTACCTGTTTGGTCGCCACAATATTGAGTTTTACCCTTCGGGTTTTCTTACAATTAACGTCTCCATAATCAACTATAACAGCGGTTCGACCGGTATTTTTATAGTTTTCTATGACTTTTATCTTTGAAGCATCAAAATCCCTCCAAGGATCGAAGCCTCCATGTCCATCACCAGTCTGTGCATCTTTAAACAACGGTAGAACATTTCCGTTTTCATCCTTGCCACAGGTGTATCCGGGCGGCAGAAGCGTAACGGACTTTACATTTTTGGCACTCTTATATGCGCCCCAATTTCCTTTTGTCATATCCGGACCCACTATATATGAGGTTTGAGTACCACCGGATTCGTATACAACATTTTGATTCGGATTTTGTTCAGCCGAAGCAAGCGGATAGGTAGGAATTAGATTAAGATAGCCTTCTTTTCCGCCTTTAACATCATTGTATACGGTTTTTGCCATATTTACACCCTTAAACGTTGCCGTAATACTCGAATGACCGCTGTATGTCTGCTTATTTCCGTTTTCCTTATTATTCCATTTGGCTTTTTCAGCAGACATCAAATCTACATAATCATAAATAGATAAATGGACATTATCCAGCTCCAGCGGCGTATCAAAGACGAGTTTAAGAGCTACAAATTTTCTGTCGGGATCTTTTATCTTTACATAGGATTCCTTTTCTCCGTGAGCTTCGTGCTGTGTTTTGATATTTCTTGCAAGTTTGGTCAAATTTCCATCCTTGTCTACACCATAGAGTGTATTAGGCGTTTTAGAGAAATTCTCATTGGCCTTTTTAACTAATTCACCCCATCCCTCAGGAGTAACTGCCGGTACAAAACCTTCAACTGAGTAACCGACAAAATGCACACGATCATCGTCTATAGCAGTCGTTATATCATATATTTGTGCTATGCGACCGCCTTTGGGTTCGTTAGGCCCTTTTCCGTTATTTAGGGCAGTAATATTCGTCAAATATCGCATCCCGAGCTCTGTAAATTCAGTATTACCTACAAAATAACGGCCATCCTTCATGTAGTAGTAGTTGTGCGCTCTATCAACAGGATGCACACTGGGATCGGTATTATATTTAAAAAGATCATGCCCCGTTTTATATACCTGAACAGTTCCACCTTCCGAAAAAGGTATGGCCTCGAATTTCAAATTTACTTCACGATCCGGAAGTCTATATTCTCCACTTTCGCCCTTGTTTACAGTATACTCAGCCCTCACCTTATATACCTTATTGATAGGCGCACCCTTGAAATTCATGCTAAATCTGCGTCCATATCCTTCGCCGTTTCCTACGTCCAAAAGCGTCGGCTTATTTTCCAACAGTCTTAGTGTATTCGTAGCCTTATCATACTTCCATCCGTTATCATCCTTGGCACTGGCTTCAGGTGGAAGATATATGACAAATTCAATATTTTTAGGATTCGGATGCCCCAAGCCTTTAATATCTCCGTTTTTCATGTCTAATCTTACGATAGTTGCAAAAGAGTTGATTGGCACACCATTCACTGTATTAGTAACACCGGGATGATCATCTGAGGGTGATACACGATATACATATGACTTGTCTGAGGAATCATATTTTATTGTTTCTACAGCTCTAAGTTCTGAGTCCATCTTATGAACCTTTGACTTATATAAATGTTCATCTGACTTCAATAGCTTGCCATCTCCATCAAAAAGTTCCGCTTTGACTTTTACCTCTTCATTTTCATTGGTTGTAGCTGAATCAAAAGTAAACGGCAACGCATACGTTCCTGCATTCGCACCCGTCAAAGGATCAAAGGTATAGGTCATATACCAATTATTGGCATCCTCTGTTTTTTCATTTAATTTGGCGTTAACTGAGTCAGTAAATTTGAGCGAATTTTTAATTCCGTCCGTTTTGGGAACCGTAATTTTGAGTTTTGCATTATATATGTTTACTCCATATCCGGATATCCCCATATCTACTGCTGCACCAACCGGCTCATCCGTCCAAAATTCAGTCTTTGTCGTTTCGAAACCTCCGTTGTCCAAATAGCCTACTCGCAGATTAATCTTTTGGGTAGGGTCTTCTCTCAGAGTCGACTCAGTTCCGGCAATCGAAAACAATTCATTTTTACTTGCAGGATTACTTACATAATTATTCTCATCTCCGTTTTTAATTTCACCTGCCTTGTTCTCATCTTTAGGCTTATCGATTTTGTCTTCTTTTAGCTGCTGCTTCTCAGTCAGTTCCTCTGCCTGAGATTTTTCTTCAGCATATGAAGTTTTTACAAAGCCTATTGATATCATCTGTATCACCAGTATACAGATGATTCCTACTGTAAACAGTTTCTTTGATACTTTCATAATTTCACCACCTTTATACAAAGTCTATACATTTCTATTTTAACAGAATATTTATATAAGTAAAGCCTTTATGCTTACAATTTTTATCAATCTTGGTAAACAGTGCTGCCCATACTCCTAAAAATGCCCCTATAATATACAATTTATTCATCGTTTTCCTCCTCGTATTTTTTACTTTCACATGATATCCCAAATTATCACAGAAAAACAATAAACTAAGCATCCCCATTTTTCACACTATATTTTTTACAAGATTGATCCGCTCTTTGTTGCAGTAAATTCAAGAATAAAAAAGAACTAAGAAGTGCACATTTCACTAAAACAGTGATTAAGTATTCTCCTCAGTTCTATTATTTGTATATCATGTTAATGGATTCCGAATCTACCAAAGGTCATCTTGTTCATCCTCATAGCTATCCCAACCACTTGTAAAATTAAGTTCTCCACTTTCTAAATCCATGGCACAGTCATCTGAGACTCTAACATATATATGCCCCTCTGTATCCATAGCCATATCATCATCTGAATCAAAAAGAACTTCACTCTTTGTAAAATTAAATATGCTCATTTAGATATTTCCTCCTTGCATCCTCTTTGTAATCTTCTCTGATGTTAACCACTTTTTTGTGATATTGATTCACTTCTTCTATGAGTTTTTTTAGCTCACTATCATATGTTTTGGTATCAAGTTTAATTATATTTGAGAATAAGTATGTACCTAAATACTTGCCCCATACTTCTATAAATCCTTTTTCTTCGCTATATCTGAACACTTCAGTTGCTAAATCAATACCAATAATTTCATTTTTGTAAATTTCTTCCTTAGTTCTTTCATATTTGAACTGCTCATGGTTTTTCTTTATGCTCTCATCAATTATATCTCTAAGTCTATTGTAGACACTTTCATTGTGTTCTCTAATTTTTTCAAGTGCTCTTTTGGCAAAGTTATTATTGTTTTTAATCAATATATCTACCAATTCACTCGCAAATGGAAATATAATTGTTTCAGGCTTAAATTCTTCCACATGTTGTCCATTTCTTAAGTTTGCTTCAAAATCATCTGTAAAATATTCAAGGGTCTCTTTTTTAGCATTAGCAAGCTTTTTTATACACTCGAATTTTCTAAGTTCCTTACCCCAACTTATCAGATAAGTTCTTGGGATTTCTCGCGCACGGATTTTCATAAGCATATCTACATCGTTGTTATCAATTGCAAGCTCCATTAAATGCAGTCTGAAATTCAATGGCAATAAATATTTTAATGAGAAAGGATCAAACTCTTTTTTATTATCATCATTTCGAGATTCAATTTTCGTTCTTGTTACAAACGTCGTATAATCCCCCACATAACCAATATCTTCTTCGATAGTTATATATCCTCTATCAATGAACAACTTAATAATTTCATAATTTTTAAACTCTAACGCATAGTCAATCACGTTTTTCCCATACTCATCAGTTTTGAAAATTAAACTATTCTCTCTAGACATAAACTTCTTCCATTCATTTTCGTCCTTTGAGAATGCAATCAGATAGTTAGTCATTCTATTGACTTCCGGAACGAAGACTTCACCTGCACTGAGTATTGCTTCACAGCTCTTATCCAGCAACTTACAGAATACAGGAAGATCATAGGTCTGAACTCCTTTCTTACCCTTCAAAATCTGTGATATTTTGTTTTGCATCTTGCGGATATTTTCAGGTGATCGTTCAACATCTGTCTCTGAAAGGAACTCCTTACAAAATTTCCTTACGGACTCATATTTCTCGTCTATAATGTTTTTTAGGTATGCTCCTATCTCCTCATTTGATTTCACTTTAAACATCTTTCACGCTCCTCGATTTGTTATACCAAAATTATACGTATTAAGATCAAAATATGATATCCCAAAAATGCATACACAAAAAAGTACACAAAAAATAGTGTATGCTTTTGGCATACACCATTAGGAATCTATTTCCACTTATATGTATCAACTATACTCTTTGCAGCTGTGTCTACATCCTCTTTGCCGCTGACGTTCGTCGCATATACCATAACATGACAATGGTCTCCCAGAATGTAGTACTGAGTGTTCGCCGTACCATCTGCAGTAAAATTATATACCAAAACAGTATAGCCTTCCTTACTTGGGGTTCCGGAAGCGGTAACCTCTCCGCTCAGATGTCCTTTTAGCTGCATGTTCAGCTGCCAAAGTATGGATTCGGCAAGCGTCTGTGAATCATCCTTGGAGTAGTGATTTGTCATATATTGTACGGAAATGATGCCGGACGGATTGTCGCTATCGGAGTTTTCCGGAATAAAAAACGGTTTTTCCGCAGTCGAATCACCTTCGTGAAGTTTCCATCCTTCAGGTATTACAAAGCTACCCTGTTCAAGTTTATATGTTTCTCCCGCCTTTTGGGCATTCTTATTCAATGTCTCCGTCTTTTTTTCCGTCTCCTGCTTAGTTGATTTGTCCATGTCACTGTTATTTCCGCATCCTACACAGAAAATCATAACCACCATTGAGATAAAAGCTATAACAGCACTTCCCCTCACTCTAAGTTTTCTTTTCATTGTTCTTCCCCCTCATATAATATATTTTGCCTACAGCTTTTAATATGAAAAAATATTATACAATAACTTATCCAACATTTGAGTTCATTATTTTTCTACAAAATCCTTCCCGATTTATTTATCCAAGCACCCGTGCTCTTCCGCGAAAGAAAGTATCTTCTGAAGTCTGCTGTTGATTCCCGCTTTCTTGAGCGGCGGCGCACACAGCTCTCCGAGCTGTGTGAGGCTGGCGTCGGGGTTCTCAGCGCGGAGCCTTGCGGTTTCGCGCAGCCTCGGCGGCAGCTTGTCGAAAAGACCGCAGGACTCGATAGCGCGTATGGCTGCAAGCTGCCGCTGCGCCGCGTCAAGAGCCCTGTCCATGTTCGCATTGTCGCAATTTGTAATGCGCACAGTGCGGTTCCTCATCTGCTTCTTTATCACTGTGTTGTCAAAGCTTAAAACGTGGCTATACGCCCCGATTATTGCGAGCATATCCCTTATATTTGAGAGGCTCTTGACATACACAATGTATTTTCCTCGCCTTTCCATCGTCTTTGCTGTCATTTCGACAAAACCATTGATTAATTTCTTTAGGTCGAGAGCCAATCTCTCGCTGTTACAAACGAACTCGAGGTGGTAGGTTTTGTCGGGGTTGCTTACCGAACCGCAGGCGAGGAAAACTCCCCTGAGATAAGATTTACGACAACACTTTGTCCTGACAACATCGTCGTAAATACCATCTGAAATAAAGTTGTTACCCTCTCTTACGAGCAGGATTCCCGTTTCACGCAGAATCTGCTCAGATCTTTCCTCAGGTCCTATGGTAAGAAGATAACTTCTCTGCTTGTTAAAACCTGAGCCTTCTCCAATTTCAAGCTTTGCATCGACCTTGAAATATTCTTTAATCAAACGCTTATAATGTCTTGCTACAGCCGGTATTTCAGTGGAAACAACTATCTTAAATTTTCCCGCTCCGGCAAGGCGAAGACTTCCGGAAACACGTAAAAAACCTGCCAACTCAGCAAGTTGGCAGCACTTTTTTTCTATCTCTGTTCTGGCAAGTTCATTCTTCACCTCTGTTGCGAAGCTCATAATCCCTTCTCCCTACGCTCGACTACGCGGTGCAAGCGCAATTCTATTCCTTTATATTGCCCTCAGCAATGTGCCTATCTATTATCCCTTTAATCACTTCAAAGAGCTCATCGGAACCCCGTCTCGTCTTCTCCTGCCTACGCATGATTTGCTCCTTGGTAACTCCGTGTTCCTTCCAGTCTCCGCCACCATTGGCTTCGTGAAGAAGTACAGGTTGTAGATTATCCAAAGCCTTTGCAAATTTAGCCTCTGCAGTTTCCTGAGTTTCAAACTCATCAAACAGTGCCTCCAGCTCGCTCCCCTGGTCGCTCGGAAGCATTCCGAAGATGTGCTTCTTTGCTCTTTCCTCACGCTCGCGCTGAGACTTTTTCGCCTCTTCATCATAGGCATAGGTGTCTCCCGCTTCGATTTCCACGACATCGTGAATCAGGCACATGAGAATTACCTTTGATATATCAATATCCTCGTTCGCATATTCCCTAAAAAGGTAGGCCATAATCGCCATATGCCATGCGTGCTCAGCATCATTTTCCCTGCGGCTGCCATCCGCTATGTGGTTCTGCCTGAAGATATTCTTTTGTTTGTCCATAAGCAGAGCAAATTCCATCTGCTTACGCATTCTATCGTTCATCTAGGCCCTCTCAAGCTTCCCCTGCGCCTCCGCCTCCTCTATCAAGGCTACAATGCGTTTGTTTGATACTCCTATTTTATCATTAGCAAGGATTACGCGTCTACAATTTTTGATGAACTCAAGAGCTCTCTCAAGACTCTCTTCGCTGATTTCCTCAAATGCAGGTACCGATATCAGCTCACCGGCAAGGTTCTTAGCCACGTAAAAGTCCACATCGTTTTCGTGGAGTATACCTGTACAAAACGGAATTCCGAGTCTTGTCATCTCCCTGAAGACGGGAATGCCTTTACCGTCTCCTGCGATTACAAACACCTCCGGCTCTCCACTTGGTTTAGGAAGTTCGACACTGCCGAAGGTGATGTTGTAAGATCCCTTTTCTATATTGTAAAGGTCTTTAATGATTTCGTCCGTAAAAATATCTTTAGGTCTGCCAAAGTGCTCAATCGAGTCACCATGAACGCAGATAACCTTGTCGGAAATCTTCTGAGCAAGATCTATTTCGTGAAGGGACATCAAAACGGCTATGTTTTCCTTCTTTGCCATCGTGTGCAGAATATTCAAAAGCTCAAGCTTATGCTTTACATCAAGGAAGGAAGTCGGCTCGTCCAAAACTATAATCTTTGGTTCCTGGCATATAGCTCTTGCAAGCAGAACCCTCTGTCTTTGACCATCACTTATGGCGCTGAAGTCCCTATCTGCCAGTTCTTCAACATGAGCCTTTTCCATCGCCTCAGATACCTTGATTCTATCCTTTTCGTCAAGTACGCCAAGCGAGTTTGTATACGGGTACCTTCCCGTTGCCACAACGTCATAGCACGTCAAAAGTTCACCCTTAATCTTCTCCGTTAGGACAACCGACATCTGCCGGGCCAGCGCTTTAAAGCTAAGCTTAGAAAGCGAGGCGTCAGCAATAAAGGCATCCCCGCCAATCACCTCAAGATGTTTCGTTATACTCTTAAGTATAGTTGACTTTCCCGCTCCGTTCGGTCCTATCATGGTAACGATTTCACCTAAATCCACGTTTATATTTATGTCCTTTATGAGCGGCTTCTTATTATATCCGACCGTCAGGTCCGATGTTCTAAAATACATTTTTTCCATTTATTTTCTCTAATACTTAGTACCATGCCTCTTCACGAGCATTCCAATAACTATCGGTGCACCGAACATAGCTGTTACCGTGCTTATAGAAAGTTCCACCGGTGCAAATGCCGTTCTCGCAATGTAATCGCAGAACATACAGAATACGCTTCCTGCCATGAATGAGCAAGGAATTACCAGAATTGGCTTCGCCGTCTTTAGTCCTATCTTCACAACGTGAGGAACTGCGATTCCAACAAATGAAATTGGTCCGACAAAGGCCGTAACACATCCGGCTAGAAGGCTGGACATCATAATCAAGTAAACTCTGAAACGCTTTACGTTTACACCCATGCTCTGCGCGTAGGATTCGCCCATCTGGTAGGCTCCGATAGGCTTTGACATAGCAAACACTATGACAAAGCAAACCAGCACAATTTTGCTCGAAAGCCCAACGTCACTCCAGCTCACACCGGAAAAGCTTCCCTGCGACCAGTTATGTAAATTGACTATGTCCGAGTCCTGAGCGAATGTAATCAGAAACTCCGTTATCGCAGAACAAATATAGCTTATCATGATTCCGGCAACCAGAAGCATCGACATCTGCTTTATCGCTCTAGCCGCAAGTAGTACGAAGCCCATAGCTATCAAAGCACCTATGAATGCCGCCATAACTATCATCCAAGAATTTGTATGGTGAACATACTTTAGTGCGAGAATCATCGCTACGGCAACAAAGAGTTTTGAACCCGATGATATGCCCAAAACATAAGGTCCTGCGATAGGGTTGCTGAAAAACGTCTGCATAAGAAATCCTGATACTGCAAGTCCTCCTCCGAGTATAGCGGCACTTATTATTCTAGGCAGTCTAATCTCCCAGATTATATTTACGTTTGTTGGATTGCCTTTCTTTGTGAATATTATCTTCATTATTTCCGTGAAGGAAATATCCACAGCTCCTGAATTGATATTCCAGACCATCAAAATAATAAAGGCAACTATTAGACAGATGAAGACCGCAAGGTATCTCCATCTGTCGCTGATTCTATGATTTTGTTGAAGTGTCATGTTCTTCCTCTTTACTTTAGCTTAAACAGGTATTCCATCTTCTTCTGAGCTTCCTTGTCTCCCGAGAATATTGCGTTCATCTCCTGTATAATGCTTCCCATCTTATTTGTCTGCTGGAACATGCTGCGGCTTGTACACCAAGCATTTCCCTCTTTGACTGCCTTAAAGTCCTTCAGAACCGGACTTTTTTCAAATAGCTCGTCGAGCGTATGAATCTGCTCAACTATGCTACAGTTGTATATGAGTATGTCAGCATCCTTTGCTGTATTGTAGAACTCCTCCATGCTCATGTTTATTGTACTGAGCTTGTTGTCCTCTTCCTTTCCAAGGTCTGAGAATGCGTACTTGCCTCCGGCAATTTTAATCATCTCAGGAACATAGCCCTTAGACTTATATGTTACTACATTACCTCTAGTATTCACGTAGAAAAATATTACCTTCTTGCCTGTGGACTTGGTGTTTTCGAGTTTTTCAACCTTTGCCGCTTCCTCATCAAAGACCTTGTTCGCCAGTTCTTCCTTATCCAGAAGTACACCGAAGAACTTTATCCACTCAGTTCTTCCAAGCGGATGTGACTCATAGCTTGATTTTTCAATCATAGTCTTAATCCCAAGATCGACAAGTTTCTCCTTAACCTCAGGATTATGAAGAATCATTGTGTTTTGGATGGCAAGCTCGCACTTTCCATTAATCAACGCCTCATAGTCAGGCGTGTTGTACTTACCCGCATTTATCCACTTCTTCTCCTCGACAGCTCTCTTTGCATTTTCTATATACCAGTGATTTGTTCCCACAAATTTGATGTTGTCAAGTGCATCTAGCGAATCGAACAGTGCCATAACAGCAGTAGAAACAAGGTATGTATTCTGCAGAGGCTGTTTTACAACTATTACATTCTTATCAAGATTCTTAGGAACTTTCTTGCCCTTAGGCACAACGAGCAGATTGTCTCCATCGACAATCTCCAGATATGCATATCCACCCTTGTACTTATATATCGAAAACTGATTTGCATATTTCAGCTTTACCTTTTCCTGAAACTTGAGTCCTTCGATAACAGGAGCACCGCCCTCTTTTGAATCACCTGCCCCGAGGTCGGCAAATATCAAAATAATACATCCTATAGCTATTGCAACTGCAAGACCGATTACTCCTATTAAAATAGCACGATTCTTCTTAGCCATACTATTTAATCTTCCTTCCCTTAAGCAACATAAATACACCGACACCTGCAACCGCAATTGAAACGACAAGTCCTCCTACATATAGCGGTAGCTTGCTGTTCTTTTCCGCTGCAGCATTTGCTTTTGTCGTCTTCTTGTTTTGATTGCCCTTCTTATTGTCCTTCTTAGACTTGTCTCTCGACTTGGAGCCCTTCGTTTTATCTCCGCTCTTGCTTTCCTTGCCGTCCTTATCGGACTCCTTAGCTTTTTCCTCTTTCTTCTCCTCAGCCTTCTTCTCCGAAGCCTTGGAGTGGCTTCCATCTGAGTTGTTTACAGCAGGTGTACTGCTTTCGCTTGTTCCCGAGCTTCCTCCACCTACTGTGGGAATTGCCGATTCATCAAAATAAATTGTGTAGTCAATGACATATAATTCGGACATTGCTTCCGTCTCCATCTTCACAGGTATATTGCCTAATCCTGAAATAGGAACATTGTAGAATATCTGTGCATGTGGTCCGTATTGCTGCGGATACACAGTTCCTAAACCTGTACTTAGATATGTATATTTTGGTGTTCCATTATCTGAAGTTCTTTTAAATACTAAAGTTGCATAAAGCTGTCCTCCGGATACCGTCACCGTACACGGTGATACTATGGCATTATGTGACATTCTTCCTTTGCTCAGACTTACGGGAACGCTGTATGTTCCGTCCTGATAGGTCGCAGCAAATGACGGGATCGCACTCACCATGATAAAAACTGCCAGCAATGCTGTCACAGCCAAGCTTCTCATTGCCTTGCTAAAATCTCTCACCTGTTCTCTCCTTTTCATAAACCGAGTATCTCAAATACCCTTGCCCCAAAAATAAATAACGGTACTTCGACCGTCATCTGGTAAATGTATCTACATTTTAATTGCATCCGAACAAACACGCGATACAATATCAAAACCTTACTGTCGAAGCTTTGAATATCTAAATGCAAAACATCCGGTATCCTGACTTAGGTTCATCCTGAGATACGTCTTCCCATCTAAGCATCTTGCCTCACAGCAAGCTCACAAACAGTGACATCTTGTATCATCGTCCCCCATACAGTAGCGCAGACTGCTACGGATTCTCACCGTATTCCCGGAAGTTCTGTTTTGCTGCACATATTCGCACATATATTATATATCTTATAGCCCCTTTTCTGCAAGGGGATATATAAACGATAATTACTGAACCCACAGGTTTAACAGTTCATACGCCTAACAGCATTTATCAAATTTATAAATTATTTTTGAGAAAATATTGCATTTTTTTAAAATTAAGTTATATTTTAATTAGGAAGTTATATATACTGTGGAAGGACGGTTCAGCCATGTTTTTATCAAAGAAAAACGCACCAAAGATAATCCTTGTTATAGTTTTATCCATTCTTTTGACAAGCTGTGCATTCATCGCGTATATAAAGATGGTCTATTCCGATCCGGTTGACATCACCGGATGTTACCAGACACGTCCAAAAAATCCAAACGATACATTAACCCTTTCAGTTCGAGAAAGCGACCACAAGTTCATAATCTTCACAGCAGGTTTCCCTGTAAAAGTACTCGCATTTGGCAAATATGAGACTGTGTTTAAGAAAGAAAAGAATGTCATATGTCGATTAAAAACGGACAATGTCACTATTTATATCTCAATATATAACAGAAAAGCTCAAATTCTGGGCCTCGAAGGCAAAGAATATACATTAAATAAAGTTGCTGATGTCTACAGCCTCGTTAATATTGAGGACAAGAGCGGAAAATATTCTTGATTAGCAAGTCCGATATTATAAGACGATTATGTCTAACTTAGATTTCCTTTTAGATTGAAGGCATGCTCTTAATATTGCAAAAGTGGTGCTCGTAAACTACAAGCACCACTTTTTTATCCACATGTATTTAAGTATGTTTATATTACCAAGTTCTCTTTGGCAGTCCAAGGATTTCTCTTGCTTCGTCCGGTGTAGCGATTTCTCTTCCGAGCAGTTTTGCAAGCTTAACAGCCTTCTCTACCATTTCTCCGTTGCTCTTTGCCAGAACACCCTTCTCAAGGTATAGGTTATCCTCAAAGCCCACTCTTACATGTCCACCCATTGAGATTGTTGCTGCTGCGATATGCCATGCATTCTTACCGAGACCTGTAGCTGTCCATGTTGAACCTGCAGGAATTGAAGTTGCCATGTATACCAGGTCTCTAACTGATGCATCCATCTGAACACCTAAAACGAAGTCCCAGTGAAGCGGATGAACTAGAAGTCCCTTGCGATCAGCTACTCTTAGAGCCAGGTCTATCATACCCTTATCGAATACCTCAAGCTCAGGCTTGATTCCTCTCTCCTTAAGGATTTTAGCAAAGTTTTCTATTGTTGTGTTTGTATTTGTGAAAACCTCATCTCCACCGAAATTAACAGTACCGCAGTCCAGTGTTGCCATCTCCGGTGTAGGAACGATTTCTGTTGACTGAAGTCTCTCCAGGTCTGTCATTCCAACTGCACCACCTGTTGAAGGCTGGATGATTGCATCCGGACATTCCTTGCGGATAGCATCTACACATACCTGGAATCTCTCCTTACTCTGTGTAGGTGTACCGTCATCTTCTCTAACGTGAAGGTGAATTAAAGCAGCTCCTGCATCGTAAGCTGACTTAGCCTCTCTAACGATTTCCTCTACAGTGTAAGGAACCGCCGGATTCTGCTCTTTAGTAACCTCTGCACCGCAGATACAAGCGCTGATAATTAGTTTTTCCATTTCTTTCTCCTTAAATCTACCATATAAAGCTTGATATTATATAAGTGATTCATTTTTGGTTCACTTGTTTTTATAGATTCATTATAACATCAAATGTCCCTGTGTTCAAGTGTAACTCTATAACCTTTTGCCCTCAGCTCCTTTGCAATAATGTCCGCCATAGCTACGGATCTGTGTTGTCCGCCGGTACAACCGAAGGCTATATTTAGGTGATATTTTCCCTCTTTGATATATGCCGGAATCAGCATTTCCAACATTTCCAGCTCCGCCTTTATAAAATCCTGAGTAATCTTCTGTCTCAAAACATAGGCAGAAACTTTCTTATTGTTACCTGTGAGTCTTTTTAGACTCGGTAGATAATAAGGGTTGGGAATAAATCTCATATCGAGTACCAGGTCCGCCTCGATAGGAATACCTCTCTTATATCCGAACGATTTTATATTAATCAAAAATGATGACTTGTCGCTTCCTTGCTCAAAAATTTTGCTTATCTCCTGCTTGAGTTCCGCAACCTTAAGATTAGTAGTATCTATGATGTAGTCGGAAAGATCTCGTATCTCTTTAAGTTCCTCTCTTTCGGCTGCGATTACTTCCTTTGTCGTACTTCCCGTTGCCAGCGGATGTGCCCTTCTGGTCTCGTTAAAACGTTTTATCAAAGCCCTCTCCGAAGCCTCGATAAACAGTATTCTACAGTCGATATTCTCATCCGATTTGAGAAGGTTAATATACTCTTTCATATCGGAAAAGTAGGCACCACCACGCGCATCGAAAACGAAGACCGCCTTTTCTATCTGTTTCTTGGACGACTTTGTAAGCTCAATAAAGTTGGTAATCAAAGCAGGAGGCATATTGTCGACGCAATAGTATCCCCTGTCCTCAAACCAGTCCATGGCATTGGTCTTTCCCGCTCCGGAAAGTCCGGTTACAACTACAAGCTTCATCTTTTCCATTATACAACCTCTTAAATATGCTCTATGTTTACAATCCTATCAAAATCAAGCCCTGCGACATAGGCTCTGCCGAGTCCTCCCTCATACAGTCCTACATTCTCGGGTATATGAGCGTCACTGCTTATAACAAAACTTACGTCATACTTTGATGCTATCTTAATACCTTCATCGTTAAGGAATGGATGCTTCATGTTTATCTCAAGCCATGTGCCCCTATCCTCACACGCCTTTGCAATCTCATCAATGTCGAACCTACCCTTATCTCCGGGATGCGTGAATATCTTAAGTTCGTTTTCATATATGCACTTGACACACATCTCCGTGTTTTTTATGAGCAGCTTCTTTCCCCAATTCTCCGGGTAAGCGTGTCTGAAATCCAGCCAGTTTTTTACACAATATCCATGCAAAACTCCGTAATGATAGCCCGCATGCTGAAAATCTAAATACCTTAAATCCTCTGCATTTACATCCGTATGATTGCCACAGTTCAAAACATTTGCCTCTACACTGAGGTAAAGTTCAATTTCCGGATATACTCTCTTCAGCCTATCTATCTCAGCTCTCATCACAGGAAGTGAAGACCTCTTTATCCCGTAGGTCAAATGTCCCGGTCCGTGATCAGATATTGCAAGGCCCTTCAGGCCTTTTGATATCGCAACCTTTACATTATCCTCAATGGAGCCTTTTCCGTGCGAAAAAGTTGTGTGAGTATGATAATCAAAAGTCATGCGGTACTGTGATATAAAGCTTTCTATCTCACTTACGCTATAAGCCAATTATCCTCACCTCCGGTTCAAGTTTGACGCCGAACTTATCAAAAACGGTATTTTGGACCAGATGCATGAGGTCTACAATATCGTCGGTCGTCGCATTACCGGTGTTAATGACAAATCCGCAGTGCTTGCTCGAAACCTGAGCCCCACCGACACTTACTCCTTTGAGGCCCGCATCCTCTATCAACTTCGCTGCGAAATATCCCTCAGGCCTTTTGAAAAAGCTTCCGGCACTCGGAAACTCGAGCGGTTGCTTTGATGTTCTCTTCTTTGTCAGTTCTGCCAGTCTGTCCTCTATCTCAGCTTTATTACCCCTCGGAAGTCTCAAAGTTGCCGAAACGACAATCTCCTTCGTCTCCTGTAGCCTACTGTGTCTATAACTAAGCCCTAGATTATCTGCAGGCACCGTCTTTAGCTCCCACTTGCCATCTGCGTTAGGTGAAAGAAGTTCCACCGATTCCAGAACATCAATCATTTCACCACCGTATGCACCGGCGTTCATAAAGACAGCACCACCTATGCTTCCGGGGATTCCCGAAGCAAATTCAAATCCGGAGAGGCTCTCTTCGAGCGCTTTCTTAGCAATCTTTGACAAGAGAGCGGCCGCCATGCACTTTAGACGAACTTCGTCTCCATCATCGATTACCTCTATCTCATCAAAACCCTTTCCAATAGTTACGACTGTGCCATCGTATATCCCGTCCAGAAACAGAGTGTTACTTCCGTTTCCAAGAAAGAGATACTCCTCCTTTGATTCTGCAATCTCGTTCATAACCTGTTCAAGTTCAGAAACGCTATCGCAAATTACAAGCCTCTTGGCACGTCCGCCGCACCTGAAGCTGGTATATTTTGACATAGGCGCATTATCTATTATATTCATTAACGGATTTCCTCCTTATCAATTTTGTATTTACTGAAATCCTCATAGCTGATGGTATCAGAATCCATACCCTTTGCTTCAAGCCTCCTGTTTATACTTAGCGATAGATAATAGTTGATTATCGCAAAGACCGGAACACCGAGCACCATTCCTATAAACCCGAATAAGCCTCCTCCGATCACGATGGAGAACAGAACCCAAAAGCTTGCGATACCCGTTGTATTGCCCAGTATTGCAGGTCCTATGATGTTACCGTCAACCTGCTGCAACACGAAAATCAAAATCAGGAAATAAAGCGAGTATATCGGACTTACGAGCAAAATTATAATCGCAGACGGAATTGCCCCGATAAACGGTCCAAAAAACGGAATGATATTCGTTATTCCTATAATTACGCTTATCAAAATCGGGTATGGAAAGCCTAAGATTTTCATTAGTATAAAGCATATGATTCCGATGATTATTGAATCGATTATCTTACCGTTGATAAATCCGCCGAAGGTTCTGTTAGTATGTCTGGCAAAATCAAATATAGAATCCGCCTTCTCCTTTGGCAGCATCGCCATTATCAGCTTTTTGAACTGTCCCTGAAAGCGTTCCTTGCTGTTTAACATATACACACATGCTATGACTCCAATCATCACATTCATTATGGTTTTGAGAGTGAGCAACACCTGTGTAGAAATCTGAGTTACCACGGTTCCCATCCCGGGAAGAAGCTTGGTCTGTGCGAGCTCGACTAAATTTGTCTGAACCTGACTGTATATCTCGGTTATTCGCATCGCCATCCTTCTGTTTTCCATCTTAGCGGTAATATCCGAGAAAAAGGCGCTGAGCTGCTCAAGTCTCTGTGGCAGCGTCTTCAAAATCCCCGTAATGCTCTCTATTACCTGAGGCACTATCAAAGCGACAAGCCCTGCGACTACCCCAATCAGGCAGATTACGGAAACTACCGATGCTATAAGCTTGCATATGGAAAAAATTCTCTTTTTGTTCCTAAAGCGCTTCCCCAGAGTTCTATATAGAACGCGCACCGTACCGTTATATACCGGGCACAGCAAGTACGCCATTACAAATCCGTAGATAAATGGTGAAATTATTGTTTTAATTGTGTCCAGACTTTCCTTAAAAGAATCGTAATTTCCCACAATCTGGTTGAAGATAATCAAAAGCGCTCCAACGATAAAAAATCTGAGCATCAGCTTCGTATACCTGCTTTTAAGTAGTTTTTTCACCCTAAACTCCTTCTTCCTTAACTTGTCTAAAATCCGTCGCTGTAGTTGAGCATATTCCTAAGATTACCGCTCTTCCTCCGTTCCGCCTTAACGCCGCATACAGTGCTGTAAAGAACTATATTTGCAAAGAGCTTATCTCCTTCGGTCGTTATCACCGCACAAGAAGGTTCACTTCCTCCTCTGGGTTCACTGAGGCTTCCCGGATTTACAATCAAAACACCATCGCGCTCCACGCATAGCGGCTTATGCGTATGCCCGAAGCATATAGCCCTGCAATCGTAATTCTTTGCCTCTTCGACTATACCATCAAGAGCATATCCCACTCCATAGTCGTGACCATGCGTAACAAATATATCCCCTGCATTCGTTTTAACAATCGTAAAGTCCGTGCCCATATGCATATCACAATTGCCGCTTACTGCTATAACCTCGATATCGGGAAACCTTTCTGACAGCTTCTCTGCATCCCTTTTATTATCTCCGCAGTGAATTATAAGTTCTATGGCCTTGATGCTGTTTACAAGATTGACTGCTCTTTTTATATCACCATGTGTGTCGCTAATAACAAGTATTTTCATAAATCTATTTGCCCTGCTCGTAGTAGCTCTTCATCTCGGCCTCCGGAACCATGCTTCCGCCGGTAGCCCAAAGGATGTGAGTTGCGTTCTTCATCTTTGATTTTAGATTCTTATCGCTTAGCCTTTCCAGATTTTTAGTCACGTGCATTGGTCCTGTAAAGGAAGCGCATGCCGAAGGCTCAATAAAAATATTCTCGGAGTCAGCGAGTTTTGTCAGGAAAGGATAAAGCTTGTCATCCTCTATTGTAAAGCATGCTTCTAGCAAAGTTGACATTATATCTCCAACGAGTCTAGATGCCCTGCCCACAGCAAGTCCATCGGCAGCGGTTTTTCCATCTAATCCTATATCTGAGACAGCTATGCCGTCGTTCAGCCCTGTAGCAAGACCTAAAGTCATGCAAGGCGCATGAGTAGGTTCTGCAAACAAAACATGTATGTTCTTTCCATAGATTTCCTTAAGTCCAAAAGTGACTCCGCCAGGTGCTCCGCCAACTCCACAAGGTATGTAAACAAATACCGGATGCTCATCATCGCAAACTATTTCCGCATCCTCAAACTGCTTTATGATTCTCTTTGCGGCAACTGCATATCCCATGAATAGGTCAAGCGAGCCCTCATCGTCTACGAAGTGGCACTTGTCATCACATGCTGCAATCTTGCGACCCTCGGCAACAGCCTTCTGGTAGTCGTCTTCGTACTCAATAACAGTAACTCCCTTAGATCTCAAAAGAGACTTTTTCCACTCTCTGGCATCAGCTGACATATGAACTGTCACCTTAAAACCAAGCTTTGCACTGATTATTCCTATCGAAAGTCCAAGGTTCCCTGTCGATCCTACAGCGACGCTGTACTCCGAAAACAGCCTCATGCAATCCTCACTCATGAGCTTTGAGTAGTCGTCATCTTCATTAAGAAATCCGTGTTCCATAGCTACTTTCTCGGCAAACTTGAGCACCTCATAGATGCCTCCTCTAGCTTTGATTGAGCCGGAAACAGGCAGATGTGAGTCCATCTTAAGGAATAGCTTTCCATCAAAATCACAAGATGTCATCTTCTCAAGTTCCTTCTTCATATTAGGAATTTCTCTTAGCGGAGACTCTATGATTCCCTTTGTTTTCTCAGTCTCAGGAAAAGCAGCCTGTATATATGCTGCAAAGCGAGCAAGCCTTGCCTCCGCATCATCGATATCGCTCATTCCATACTCAAGCTTTCTCTCCTCATCAGCTCTCTCGTTTAACCAAAAAACCTCTTTGGCATCCGCCATTTCCGCAACTACCGGGTACATCACCTTTAGCTTTGTAATATCCATATTCCCACCTCGAAAAATTTTATAAAAAATCGCATTGCTTATCTTACTATTACTACACTTATTATTACACTTTGATTATACCATTTATTATATTCTTTTGATACACAGTTTCTGTTTAATTAACATACAATGTGTGATATACTTTAGTAATGTTATATCCGGTCGATAATGTGGAGGATTTAGATGACTTTCAAATCTGATATTGATATTGCTCAAGCATGTAAAATGCAGAATATAACCGAGATAGCAAAACTTGCCGGAATCGACGAGGAATATCTAGAGCTATACGGTAATTATAAGGCAAAGGTAAACTATAAATTACTAAAAGACATTAACAAGAAACATGGTAAGCTTATCCTTGTTACAGCGATAAATCCGACCCCGGCAGGAGAGGGCAAGACGACCACGACTGTCGGTCTTGCAGATGCTCTTCGCAAGCTCGGTAAAAATTCAATGATGGCTATTAGAGAGCCTTCCCTGGGACCTGTTTTTGGAGTCAAGGGTGGTGCCGCAGGTGGTGGATATGCACAGATAGTACCTATGGAGGACATCAACCTTCACTTTACAGGAGATTTCCACGCTATCGGTGCGGCAAACAATCTCCTCGCAGCTATGCTTGATAACCACATCCAGCAGGGAAATGAGTTAAACATAGATCCTCGCCGTATCACATGGCGTAGGGCTGTAGATATGAACGATCGCCAGCTCAGAAACATAGTAATAGGACTAGGCGGCAAGGCCAACGGGACTCCTAGAGAAGATGGCTTTGATATAACAGTCGCAAGTGAGATAATGGCAGTTCTTTGTCTCTCAAGCGACATCGAAGACCTAAAAAATAGACTGGCAAGAATAATAGTTGGATATTCCTACGATAACAAACCGGTAACAGCGGGCGACCTCAAGGCTCAGGGTGCTATGTCTGCACTTCTAAAGGATGCACTCAAGCCTAACCTTGTTCAGTCACTGGAGGGTACACCGGCCTTTGTTCACTGCGGACCTTTTGCCAATATAGCACACGGCTGTAACTCGATAACAGCTACTCGTATGGCTCTTGCGCTCAGCGAATACACCGTTACAGAGGCCGGCTTCGGTGCAGACCTCGGTGCCGAAAAGTTTTTGGATATCAAGTGCCGCATAGCAGGGCTTAAGCCGGATGCAGTCGTCATCGTAGCTACCGTAAGAGCGCTCAAGTTCAACGGTGGGGTTCCAAAGGATCAGCTAAATAACGAGAACCTGGAGGCTCTTGAGAAAGGGCTCCCTAACCTGCTCAGGCACGTATCAAATATCACTGAGGTTTACAATCTCCCTGCAGTTGTTGCAATCAACGCCTTCCCTACGGACACAGAAGCCGAGCTTGATCTCATAAAGACAAAGTGTGAGGAACTTGGCGTAAATGTAGCGCTAAGTGAAGTTTGGGCAAAGGGTGGCATCGGCGGAAAAGAGCTGGCAGAAGAGGTGATTAGACTCTGCGAAAAGCCAAACGAATTTCGATTTGCTTACGATAACTCGCTTTCAATCAAAGAAAAGATTGAAGCTATAGCAAAGAAGATATATCATGCTGATTCAGTGAATTTTGTCGAGAAAGCGCCTAAACAGCTTGCGGAGCTCGAAGAACTCGGCTTCGGCAAGCTTCCTATCTGCATGGCAAAAACTCAGTATTCCTTCTCGGATAATCCGGCTTTGCTCGGAGCACCGAGGAATTTCAGCATCTCAGTTAGAAACCTAAAAGTATCTGCAGGAGCAGGCTTCATCGTCGCCTTGACAGGAGATATCATGACCATGCCCGGGCTTCCAAAGAAACCGGCAGCTGAGAGAATAGATGTCGATAACGAAGGAAAGATTACGGGGCTGTTCTAGTTTTTCAGAGGTGATTTTTATAGTTTTATAAATATTTCATTGTGTACGGTTTGAGGATGCTATTTTACGCCTCAGATTGAAGGGTATAGGTATTAAATGATAAAATCATATAACATAGAAGAATTTCTCGATGTATTGTCTTCATCAAGTCCTACTCCGGGAGGTGGTGGTGCCAGCGCTCTGGCAGGTGCAATCGGTGTATCTCTCGGGCATATGGTAGGAGCTTTAACCAGCGGAAAGAAAAAATATGAGAATGTGCAGGGCGAAATCGAAATACTGCTGAAGCAGGCGGAGGAACTCACAAGAAGTCTCACAGATTGTATTCAAAAGGACGCAGATGCCTTTGCTCCTCTGGCAAGGTGCTATGCACTTCCAAAGGATACGCCCGGTAGAGACAGGATTATGGAGGGCTGTCTTCAGCAGGCTGCCTCAGTTCCGCTTCGCATCATGCAATTAGCAGCTCAGGCTATAGAAATTCAGAGGGAGTTTGCAATCGTCGGAAGTCCACTCGTTGTCTCAGATGCAGCGACAGGAGTTGCCCTTTGCCGCGCCTCACTTATGGGGGCATTGGTTAATGTAAAAGTAAACACCAAGCTGATGAAGGATAGATGCTATGCGGATATGGTCAATGCAGAGGCGGAAACCCTTGCGGACCAGTACTGCAAGCTTTCAGAGGAAATTTTCTATAATATATTGGAGAGATTTTAAATGACAGATATATTAAAGGGAGCACCACTCGTTGACAAGATTTGTAAAGAGTTAATCGCTAAGGTTGAAGAGCTATCAAAGCAAAATATCAAACCTTGTCTTGCCATAGTTAGAGTTGGTGCAAAGCCTAATGACATAAGCTACGAAAACACCATCCTAAAGCGTTGCGACAAGATAGGCGTACTTGCAAAACAGGTAGTTCTTGCCGATGATATTCCTGCAGATGACTTCTATGCTGAACTGGAAAAGCTGAATGAAGACAGCAGCGTCCACGGAATACTGATGTTTAGACCTCTTCCTGCACACATAGATGGCGATAAAGCACGTAATATAATTACTGCATCAAAGGACGTAGATGGTTCAACCGACGCTTCCCTTACAGGAATTTTTACGGATAGTGAAGTTGGCTTCCCACCGTGCACTGCTCAGGCAGCAATGGAAATATTAGATTTCTACGAAATTGAGATTAGCGGCAAGAATGCCGTTGTCTTAGGACGTTCCCTCGTAATCGGAAAGCCTGTTGCGATGATGCTTCTTAGAAAAAACGCAAGCGTGACCATCTGCCATAGCAGAACCCAGAATGCAGATGAGATTTCGCGTTCAGCAGACATACTCATAGCATGCACAGGTCGGCCTGAGAGCGTAGGTCCTAAATATGTAAACAAAAACCAGTGTATAATAGATGTCGGTGTCAGCTATAGCGAGGCAAAGCATAAACTTTGCGGAGATGTAGATTATGATGCGGTTTCCGATAAGGTTGCTTCCATAACCCCGGTTCCCGGTGGTGTGGGCGGCGTTACATCAACCATACTAGTTAAGCATCTTGTCGAAGCAGCAGCAAGACAAGCATGCTCTAGATAGACTAACAAGTTTTAACTAAATATTTTAATGTCAGAGTAGGATTTGGCGCGTTAAGTGTCGCAGGATGGGAGTTGTCTGCGAACGAAAGGAATTTATTCCTGCGGTGCCAATTCCGCATCCGCTGCCACTTTAGATTCTTCTTTTGTGGCATAGCCATGAAAGGAGTTTTTTTAATGAAAACAAACACAAAACAGATGACGCTGAATTCAGTGCTGGCCGCTATATGCGCGACCCTCGCCTTCCTTGCAATTTCAACGCAAGGATTAAAGATTACCTTTGAGAGCCTTCCCGTTCTCATAGGTGCATTGTTATTTGGACCACTAAGCGGAGCTGCAATAGGCACGCTTGGTACCGTAATCTATCAGCTGCTCAAATTCGGTGTCACCATTACAACACCGCTTTGGATCCTACCGTACACCCTTTACGGGCTGTATGTGGGCTACTATGCAAAGCGCCACGGCTCCAAACTGAGTACCAAGCAGACATTCTTCATCGTAATTTCAGGAGAACTTCTAATTACGATAATCAACACGATTTCACTCTACATAGACAGTCATATCTATGGATACTACTATCCTGCTTTGATTGTCGGACTTCTGCTTCCAAGACTTGGAATCTGCATTGCAAAGGGAATTGCATTTTCACTGATTGCACCTCAAATAGTGAAGCCACTTCAAAGAATATCAAAATAATATTAGGGTACGATGAAAAACACAAATCAAAGAATGAAGGCTGACCAAATTCTCACCTACGATGACGCGCTCAGCTATATTGAAAACTATACATGGAGCAAGACTCGCCCGGGTCTTTCAAGAACCTACGAGCTTCTTGAAGTGCTCGGAAATCCACAGGATGCGCTTAAGTTTGTCCATGTAGCCGGAAGTAACGGCAAGGGAAGTACCTGCGCCATGCTTTCATCCATACTGTCAAAGTCAGGTCTTAAGACAGGTTTCTACCTATCCCCCCATCTTTCCGGTTTTTGTGAGCGCTTTCAGATAGACGGAATGCAAATCTCTGAAGAGGATTTCATAGACACGACAAGAAAGGTTGCAGCTGCTGCAGATAGTCTTGACGATCACCCCAGCCAGTTTGAAATTTCAACAGCCATAGCCTTCCTATACTTCAAAACCCAAAGTTGTGATATAGTTGTCCTGGAAGTTGGCATGGGCGGAAGCCTGGATAGCACCAATGTTATAAAAGCACCGGAACTTGCAGTAATCTGTAACATCGGACTTGATCATACGGATTTCCTTGGAAGCACCCTTGCTGAAATAGCCGAAAACAAGGCAGGTATCATAAAGCCGGGCTGTGAAGTAGTGTGTTATGAAATGGCAAGTGAAGCACTATCAATCATAGAAAATAGATGCAAGGAGCTAAACACTCCTCTTCACATATCAAAGTTTGACAACCTGAACTGCCTAAGCCGGAGCTTGAAATCGCAATCTTTCAGCTACGAAGGCGCAAAATACTCAATATCGCTACTAGGCAAGCATCAATGCAAAAACGCCTCTGTTGCAATAGAGGCTGTCAAGGTGCTCCGCTCAAGAGGCTGGACAATCTCTGACGAGGCACTCAGATTCGGACTTCGTGATGCTAAATGGCCGGCAAGGTTTGAAATTCTATCACTTGACCCTATCTTTATCTTAGACGGCGGACACAACCCGCAGTGTGCGAGTTCAATTGCTCAGGCAATTTCAGACTATCTTCCTGATCAAAAGCTTAGACTCATAATCGGAATGCTCGCAGACAAGAACGTCAGCGATGTCATAGATATACTTGCACCTAAGGTCGGCGATTTCTACTGCCTGACACCGGATAGCGATAGAGCAATGCCGGCAGATGGGCTTGCAGCTTTGATTATGTCAAAGGGACTAAGCGCAAAGAGCTATTCTTCAAGTGAAGAATGCCTATCAGAACTTCTAGAATCAGTAAGTGAGCAAGCTATAATGGCCTTCGGCTCACTCTACCTGGCAGGAGAGCTTAGAGAAAGCGCGGCCAAACTCCTTCAGAAAAAGCAAAGAAAAGAAGCCCTAGCTGCGAGAAATTCACTTAGAAAAGACTATATAGCTGGCGCATCTAACACTATATGCAAAAAGCTTATCTCCAGCGATGAGTTTCAAAACTCCAAGAAGATATTCGTTTACAAGGCTGTAGCCAGCGAGGTCAGACTCGATTATCTTATAGATAAAGCAACTGCTCTTGGTAAAGAAATATATTATCCGCTCTGCAAGGGTGAAGGTGAAATGCTCGCCCTTAAACCGGAAGCAGATACGGTTTGGTCAATCGGTTCCTTCGGAATCTCAGAACCTAGTGAGGCCGGCTCAGGCGAGGCTAAACCAAGCGAGCTTGATTTGATAATCTGTCCGCTTGCTGCCTTTGATGAGAACGGAAATCGCATAGGCATGGGTGGGGGATACTACGATAGGTTCCTCGCAAAAGCAAAATCAGCGGATGTCATAGGAGTAGCCTTTGATTGCCAGAGGCAAGATAGAATACTTGCTCAGACGCATGATGTGCCGCTTACAAAAGTAATCACGGAAAAATAAACTAAGCCCTGCATCAAACGCAGGGCTTTCCCATTAAAAAGAGTGTACGAGATTCTCATACACTCCTATTTTCTACTTTAGCTTAGGTCCTGCAGATACAACATCTGCATCCATCTTTGTGTACTTCTTGAAGTTTTCCACAAAGCTTGAAGCCAGCTTCTGACATCTTTCCTCATAAGCCTTCTTATCTTCCCATGTGTTTGCAGGAATTAGAAGTTCTGAAGGAACTCCCTCTATAGTTGTAGGGACCGCTACACCGAAGGTATCGTCTTTGATGAACTCTGACTTTTCAATATCTCCTGTGAGAGCAGCAGTTACCATCGCTCTTGTGTAGGATAGCTTCATTCTCTTGCCTGTGCCGTTCCATCCTGTGTTGATAAGGTACACATTAGCACCTGATTTTTCAACCTTTTCGGCCAGCATCTTCGCATAAACGGAAGGGTCTAACGGCAGGAAAGGTTCTCCGAAGCATGTTGAGAATGTTGGAACAGGCTCGGTTATGCCGATCTCGGTGCCGGCTACCTTTGATGTGAACCCTGAAACGAAGTAGTACATAGCCTGGTTTCTGTCGAGCTTGGAAATCGGAGGAAGCACCCCATAAGCATCCGCAGTTAGGAAGATTACAGTCTTAGGCACGCTCTTGCACATTCCCGAAAGTTCTGCATTAGGTATATGCTCTATAGGATATCCCACTCTTGTATTTACTGCCAGTGAATCATCAAAGAAGTCAAACTCCCTTGTCTCCTCGTCCATGACAACGTTTTCCACCAAAGCGCCAAACTTGATAGCGTTATAGATTTCCGGCTCACCCTCTGCAGAAAGGTTTATACACTTAGCATAGCATCCGCCTTCAAAGTTGAATATCGAATCGTCGGACCAACCGTGCTCATCATCACCGATAAGCTTGCGGTTAGCGTCCGCCGAAAGCGTTGTCTTTCCTGTTCCCGAAAGTCCGAAGAACACAGCACTGTCATTATCCTTGCCGACATTCGCCGAGCAGTGCATTGGAAAGACATTCTTCTTAGGAAGCACATAGTTCATGATTGAGAAAACGGACTTCTTGATTTCTCCGCAGTAGTATGTACCACAGATTATCGCCTCATGTGATTCGTAGTTAATTATGATGGCAGCTTCCGAATTTGTTCCGTCGAGCTCGGGAATACTTTTAAACCCCGGTGCTACATAGATGGTGTAGTCCTGTTTGAAATTCTCAAGCTGTTCTGCAGTAGGTCTCCTCAGAAGCTGATGTATGAACAGATTCTGTGATGCGAGCTCGTTTATTATTCTAAACGACTGCTTGTACTTGTCATCTCCACCTGCAAATCCATCAAAGATAAAGACTTCTTTCCCCTGCAGATATGATATTATCTTAGCCTTAAGTGCATTGAACTTTGATTCATCGATTGGTCGGTTTACTTTACCCCAAGCGATTTCGTCGTGAACAGCCGGAGTATCAACGATGAACTTATCCTTTGCACTTCTTCCTGTATATTTACCGGTCTTTACAACCAGTGCTCCTGTATTTGAGAGCTTACCCTCACCTCTTCTCAGAGCGTGCTCAGTCAGCACAGCAGGTGATAGATTGCGATAAATTGCCTTTGTATTGATAATGCCGGATTTCTCCAGTCCGTAGGTTTCCATTTGTTTCCTCCTATTATCCAAGTTAATATATTAATTAAAACTTAGTGAATAACTTCCTGCTCCGTCAAAAACCACAACGGTCTCGTAGAAGCACTTTAGCACTTTGATTAAATAGTCAGTATCCTCACTGCCTGCCGTTTCGTATGGCGAATGCATCGCAAGCTGCGCCAGCCCTATATCGACTGTATTTAATGATACCTGAGCGCTAGATATATTTCCGAGTGTCGAACCGCCCGCCATATCTGAGCGATTTGCAAACTCTTGGTAGGGAACCTCTGCCCTCTTACAAATCTGTTTGAACATAGCGGCAGAAACTGCATCTGTCGTATATTTCTGGTTGGCACTATGCTTTATAACTATGCCCTTGTTCATCTCAGGTCTATTTATCGGGTCAGCCTTTGATGAGGCATTCGGATGCACAGCATGCGCATTATCTGCCGAGACCATCATGCTCGAAGCAACCAGCTTTGCAATATCCGAGCTGTTCTTTCCACAAGCTTCTCCTATCCTGTTTATAGTATCGCTTAGGAAGGTTGAACCTGCCCCCTGCTTGGTTTCGCTTCCGACCTCTTCATTATCAAAAGCCACAAACATCGGGACTGCATCCCTGCTCTCCGATGATATGAGTGCCTGCATCGCAGAAAATACACACTGCAAATCATCGATGTGCGGAGCCGAAAAGAACTCATTCCCGGCTCCCCAGAAAGTCGGCTTCATCCTGTTATATAGAAATAGATCACTTCCGACAATATTATCCTTACATACACCGGCAGAATCCGCCACAAGTTCCATGAACTCTCCCTTTGATCCCTTCTGGGAAAAGAGCGGCAACAAGTCATTTTGCACATTTAGCGCAATTCCGTCGTTTGCTTTACGGTTCATGTGGATTGCAAGATTTGGAATCATAAGGAGATCACGGTCAATATTGACCAGCTTTGTGCTTAGTCTAACCTTGCCTCCACCCTCGTCACATTCCTCACTCACAACAACTCTACCTGCAACCGAAAGCGGTCTGTCAAACCATGGGGCCATTAGCATACCTCCATAGCCTTCTATATTCAGCTTGACATATAGTTCACCCTCTTCAATTTCGGGCCTCTCTCCCTTAATCTTAAAGCACGGTGAATCCGTGTGTGCTGAAGCAATCTGGAATCCTTTAAAATCTTTTTTGGGCAGCCTAAAAGCCAGAACCGACGATTCGTTTCTGACCACAAAGTATTTACCCTTATTTTTTAGATTCCACGAACTGCCCTCGCTGAGTTCCTCAAAGCCTTGCTCTTTCAGCATCGCGCGTACGTTTGCCACGACATGAAAGGGCGTAGGCGACTTTTCCAGGAAGCCCATAAGCACCTTCGTTGAATTTTCGTACATTTCATCCTCCAAAATCTCTATCAATTGTACTATTACTATTATACGACATTACGAAGAGATTTTGTTAAATAAATATTAATTATTCAAATATATATTTTAAATTGTAAACTATCAAGTTAATCCATCAAAGCCATCCCTGAAGCTCCTATACTTGCAGTAATTCCGCTCAAAAATACAGCTATCTCATCATCACTGACCGGATAATCCATCTCCTTCCAAAGGAAAATTGTTGCGAGCATCCCTTCCATCATGAAAGTCAAATAAAAGTCCATCCATGGCATGCTTTTCTCACTTGATCCCACGCAGGCAATCAATGTCATTTTCTCTTTCTTTACAATTTTCTTTATGAGTTTGGAGTGTCCGCCAAAATACATAACCAGCTTAAAGAGCTCCGGATTATATCTAAGCTCGTTAATCATGTTCTCAAAGAAGGGCAAAATCAACTTCGATAGTTGTTCCTGCCCCTTGGTCATTTTATTGCTTCCTTCAAACTGAGCCATATTTACATGTGATTTGGCAATACAGTCTACAAGCAGTCCATTGAGGTTGTCCACTATATTATCTTCGATTTCGTCCATCACCTGATAGATATCAGAATAATGATTATAGAATGTCTTCCTGTTTACATCTGCTTCCCTAGTCAACTCTATTATTGTAATGTCAGAGATATTCTTTCTGTCCATTAGCGTTAAAAGTGCATTCTGAATTGCTTTTTTAGTCTTCTTTACTCGTCTGTCACTAAAAACTCTTTCCTCGTTCATACCCATCACCTCTTATTATGCGTATTTTTACTCACTTTCGCTCAAATTGACCATTGAGTTATTATACATAAGTATAATACTATACAATTGTATAATAATCAATAAGAAAGGTGAGATAAAATGGAACTATCATTGAAAAACCTATCACACGGGGCGCAAAGAAAAGCACTTAGCACTTTAATTGATCGAGTTTTAAAGCAGGACGGTGATGCCAGAGATAAGACGTTTTTGCAGATATTAGATATTGCAAAGACCTTCTATGGAAAAAATTTATCGCCTGAATCATATGAGAAGGCTAGAAATCTCATCACTGATCACAACAATAAGTGGAACAGGTATATCAACCGAATTTTAGATGAAACCAATCCTAATGTAGCTAAGAAGGCTGCTCTCAATCTAGGATATGAAGCTTTCTTCCGTGGCACAAAGACAATACGTGCAAATAGAGAAAAATACGCTTGCAATATCCCTTGGCTTATCCTGTTTGACCCAACCAGCGCGTGCAATATGCACTGTACGGGATGCTGGGCGGGAACATATGGAAACCAAAACAACCTCAGTTTTGAGGATATGGACAAGCTTATCAGCGAAGGCAAGGAACTTGGCATATATCTATACATGCTTACAGGCGGTGAGCCGCTTGTGCGCAAGGACGATATTCTGAAACTGGCAAAGAAGCACAACGATGTAGAACTTTCCATTTACACAAATTCCTCTTTGATAGATGAGGAGTTCTGCAAGAAAGTTGTCGAACTGGGCAATATAACCTTCCAACTTTCTATAGAGGGAACCCCTGAGACAAATGACGGACGACGTGGGGCAGGTCATTTTGATAAAGTTATGCAGGCAATGGATTTATTAAAGAAATACGGTATCGTATTTGGCACTTCAATTTGCTATACAAAAGACAATATTGAAGCAGTGACAAGCGATGATTTTCTAAAGATGATTACCGATAAAGGGGCTCGCTTCGGATTCTATTTCCACTACATGCCTACGGGTAACAAAGCTGCACCTGAGCTACTACCTACCCCTGAACAGCGCAAATACATGATTAAGCGAATCCGTTACATACGCAGCGATGAATGCCCTATAGAGTTCTTCCCTATGGACTTCCAAAACGACGGTGAATTCGTCGGCGGTTGTATTGCAGGTGGGCGAAACTACTTCCATGTAAATTCTGCAGGTGATGCCGAACCATGTGTATTCATACACTACTCCGATTCGAATATTCATGACAAGAGCATCCTCGAGATTCTCAAAAGTCCGCTCTTCATGGCTTATTACAAGGGACAGCCTTTTAACAGGAATCACTTGAGACCTTGTCCTATGCTCGAAAATCCTGAACTTCTCCGCAAGATAGTTCACTCTACAAATGCAAGAAGCACGGATTTAGAGTCGATAGAAGAAGTAGATCATCTATGCGATAAATGCAAGCAGTATGCCCAAAATTGGGAGGGTCCCGCTGCCGAAATTTGGAATGCGGACACACACAAAAAACAGGGATATCAAAACTACGCTCCGGAAAACAGATACTGATTATCTAATTCAGAAAAATAATAGAGCAGATACTAACTGCTGTTCTTCTTATATCACATGACAAAGGGAAAGGTTTCGCAATCCTGCGGAGCCTTTCCCTTTTATTTATCATCAATATTTATTTACTTTTTATCTCTACGCACAAGAACAAGTCCTAAAAATACAATTATTGCTGCAATACCAATTCCTATCCATAATTTGTAACCACCTCTATCTCCGGTATTTACAAATGCATTTCTTTCATTGATATTTCCGCTTGTATTCCCGGGTTTATTCAGTTTATCATTTTTCTGACCGTCGTTTGCACCAATCTCATCATCTTTCTTGTTTTGCGCTCTTGCAATATTTATTGTCCCTTGTGCATACCCGTTCTTCTCGTATATTCTTACTATATGTTTACCTGCCGTCAGATTGTTGAGATATTCTTTTTTTATAGATATGATAATGCTGCCTTCTCTCGCTTCATAGTCTATACCTCTTCTCAGAACTACATTATCTATCATGACCTTGCCTTCAGAGTTCGTGAAGTTCGCAAAATTGCCGTCAATCACACTAAATGCAAGGCCCTTTGATTTACCAAGAACATAGGTAATTGAATCGTCATGATCCTTATCTAATACAACATCGTTATCAATATTTATTCCGTCCTTTGACGCACTGATAGTAAGCGTTGGTTTATCTTCCTTAACCTTTATCTCAATTTGTGGCATAAGCAGGCTATTTTGCTTCTCGTTCTTAACGCTTTTAACTCTATATGTTCCGGCTGACGGAAATTTGACTTTGATTTCTCCGTTTTTGTCCGTAGCTGTACTTGTTTCAAAACTTTTGTTTGTATTGACATTTTCAAAACAAATCCTATACCCCTGCTGAGGGTTATCATATCCATTGAAGGATATCAATGCTTCTCCTCCCAAAAGATGGAGGGACACTTCTTCTCCTTCATAAGCGCTTAAATTTTTTTCCTTAAAATGAAGGAACTGTGTATTTTTTTCTTTTGATGGATATGATGACAAGGTTACCGTTGAACCCAAACTCACTACAGTTCTCTCAATTTTTTCTATACTCTTGCTATCTACTGCAGCAAAGAAATACATGTCTTTAAACTCACCGAACATTTTGCTGATCACGAAGTCGTATGCAAAATAATTCTCGGGATTTTTCTTGAAATCTTCTCCATATAGTTTACTATGAACTGCACATGCTATATCCAGCACTGTCACATTCCTCTTGGCATCTATTGCCGATTTGTGGTAGCCGTATTTGAGGCATTCGTCTCCCCTTACCTTGAGCGTCATGACTTGTGCAGGCGAATTAAATTTATTTTTCGTATTGATGTGAAGTACTACCTTAACATCAATTTCTGCATAGTTCTGCACATTCTTGCATGCATCTACCGCCTCTGCCAGCTTTTTACCACCATCTTCTTTATCCTTTTGACTTGCGTCCTGCTTTGCCAGAAGTGTTTCCGCATCTGCTATTGCCTTTTCTAATTTTTCCTTTGCTCCTTGTGGGTATTCTCCGGGGTTTGTACCTACGACCACTGTTTTTAGATAGTCCTTAGCCTTGTCGATTTGCTGACTCAGCTTATAGTCTCCCGTTTCATCTATTACTACACGAACCTCCACGTTCTCATCATTGCCGTTAAAGGAAAACGGTATCTCATTGTACTCCGTCAAATAGTGGTTAGGCACTTTCGCTTCGTAATAGTATTTTACATCCCTTTTGAGAGGATATTTGCCATCTGAATCAGGCTGCACATACTCCTTGTGCTCACCGTCTTTGCTGTACACTGAAAGTTCATATTTGCCGCTATATTTTTCGTATGTTGTCAGAGAATAAAACCAGAAATTGGCCTTATAGATCTTTATATTCTCCGTCAGAACTACATCAATGTCCTTGTCCTCTGTAATTTTTATTGTGTTTTTATCTGATATATATCCGTCTGCGCTTGCCGTGTATTCATATTCCTGGTCATCCTTAAGAATATAACTGCCGTCAGCCTCCGCATCCAGCTTTTTATTTGTTGCCTTGTGGATGATTTCAAACTTTGCATTTTTGATAGCTTTGTTGTCCTTATCAACTATTCGGAATTTAGCCTTGTGTTTACTGTCCTTTTCTGCAAGCAGCTGTTTTTCTATCGTGCCTGCAGTTGTGACACACAGTGTTTCCGAAAGCTTTTCATTTCCGTCCTTGTCAACATATCCCGGTGCACTTATCTCAAGTCTATACTTTACACCTACCTTGAGATTATACTTTCCGTTTCCTCCGCTCTTTACCTCTGTACCATCGGGTGCCTCAATTTTAATAGTCGGATTCGGTACAGACTTTCCTGTTTTGATGTCTTTGACAGCAAAATCAACATCTACGGGCGCAGGCGCTCCCTTAAGCTTTATGTGGAAGGTCTTTTCGGCAAGCGCAGGTGCACTGTCGTCCATAATGGTGCTTCTGGTTATGCTGAAATCCTTTCCATTGTATATCTTGAGGGTGACATCAAAATCGACATCTCCCGCTGAGCGATCCTTTATCTTCAGCGATTTAGTGCTCGCTGCGTGAAGATCCTTTTTCCTGTTTGAAAAAACACTCCAATCCGATACATGCCATCCAAGCTTAAAATCAGGGGTATCGCTCTGTTTAAACTTTATGCTGCTTATCTCCGTAGCTTCGTCCTTCTCAAAGAAAGGTACGGTATAGCTGTCTCCTGAAACGCTTATGACATCTGCATTGGCTGTAAATATCTTTTCATCAATGAAGTTTTGATAGAGATATTTCTGAGCGTTCTGCTCAAGAGTCGGACTTTCGATTTTGTTTGATATTAACTTCAGAGAATCCTTTTCAAACCTTATGGTATGGTCATACCACTTGCGCTTCTTTGATGATCTGGCCGATATTGTAATATCCTTATCAAATCCGTCTACAGGGATATTCCAAAAAGTTCTCTTTCCATTTGTCTCTTCGCTGTAGTCCGGGATGCTTCCTATAATATCGCTTTCCTTTGCAGCTTTTGCCTCATCCGCCTTACCCATATAAACTTTATCAAAGCCCATACCTCTTAGGGTCATTATCGCATTCATCTGTCCATTTTGGACTAACAGCTTGCAGCTTGTCACACCGAACATGGAGCTGTCTGTATTTGCCGTTACAGAATAGGTTCCGTCCTTAAGCTTGCCATTCTCATCGTATATAGACGCATCCCTTGTTCCCAAACCGTCTTTTATCACTTCCGGTTTTTTAGACTCAGAAGCGCTTTTCTCGCTTTTAGGTGCTTCCTGTTTTTCCGGCTCGACAGCACTTTTTTCGCTCTTAAGCGTCTCTTCTTTTGCTGAAGTCTTCGCCTCATTAGCCATAGCATCAAAGCTGATGTTTGACATGCAGATTACAAGCGCAAGCAGAACTACAATCAAGCGCTCAAAATTTCTCTTCCCTTTTTTCCTCATAGTTTCTCCTAAAATAATAACTGCCCTCCGAAAAGAGAGCAGCAAAACTATAAAACACATAACATCATTAAGCTTTGATGTCATGATAAAATCCATTAAGCCAATAATCTACAGCGACTTTGTAACAACTATTGAATCTGGAAAGCAAGCTTATCTTTCTTCGGAAGAACTTACCAAAATTCAGCAGGTTTCCTGGCTCTCACCCATATCTCCCCAAGCCTTCTCACGTCGTGCGCAATGACATAATTAGGGGATTAGTAAGATGATTACAGTAACCGGATTGCTCAGGACTTTCACCTGATTTCCTTTTAACATCATGGCACGCGCCAATCCGCACTGAAATCCAACGTATTAAATTGTTTATATTATATCATATTTATCTGTATGAAACAATACGCCTGATGGCATGTATAACTATTGCCTGTAGAATTACAATAGAATATTATCATTAATTAGTCATAGTATTGATTTTTCCGAAAACAAGGGGTAATATGAAAATAATAAAAGGAAACTCCGCTTTCCAAACATAATGCATATAGATTGAGATATTTCTTTGAATAACGAGAGGTGCTGTTATGAAATATAGTTTAGTAACAAAGAAGAATATCGCTATAGCAACATTTATCATTATAGTAATAATCGCTACAGTTTGCTTTGATTATTTCCGCACCCAAAACGCTAATAATCAAGAACTCACCAAGGTTCTACAGGCGGTTGAACAAAATCCGGTAAGTTCTAAGGTTGAGGACAAGAACGGAAAAGACATCACCGAGGAATTCCTGTCCAAGTATCTCGATGACCTAAAAAAAGGAAACTACAGCAAGGCCATAAAGGAAATCCGCGAGAGACACTATTCCGTTTCGACCAATCAAAAATCTACATCTTAAATTTCCCAAAATTTAACTGTATACAAATTTCCTATTTTACATCTTGCCCATTTTGATATATTATCTTAATAGCTAGTAAAAAATTTAACAAAGCGTTTTATATCTAAAGGAGAATAATATGGAAAAAGTAGTGGGAACGGTTGTAAGAGGATTGCGTGCGCCAATTTTTAAAGCTGGCGACAATCTTGTCCGGATGATTCCCGATTTATTAGATAGATTTTTTGAAGCAGAAAACATAGAAATTGGCAAGAAGGACGTCGTTGCTATCACCGAGAGCGTTGTCGCTCGTACACAGGGCAACTACGTTACAATAGACCAGGTAGCTAAGGATCTTAACCCGGACTTTGCCGGTAAGGAGCTTGGAGTAATCCTTCCTATCCTAAGCAGAAATCGCTTTGCAATAGTTCTCAGAGCCATCGCAAGCGCTGATGTGGATAAGGTAATTCTTCAGCTTTCACTTCCATCAGATGAGGTCGGAAACCACCTGATTACACTCGATCAGCTCGACAATGCAAACATAAATCCATGGAAGGAAACAATATCAGAAGCTGAGTATCGCAAGCTTTTCGGATACCAAAAACATGAGTTCACCGGTATAGACTACGTTGCATACTACAAGGAGCTCGTAGAGGAATGCGGTAAGGAGTGCGAGATCATCTTTTCAAATAATCCGACAGCAATCCTAACCCACACCAAATACGTTATCAACTGCGACATCCACACAAGAAAACGCACTAAGAACCTTCTTCTAAAGAGCGGAGCTGAATGTGTACGCAGTCTCGACGATATCATGAATGCACCAATAGACGGCTCAGGCTTCAACGAAAAGTACGGTCTTCTCGGCTCAAACAAGTCAACAGAAGAACAGATAAAGCTTTTCCCACGCGAGTGCTTGCCGCTTGTAGAGGCAATCCAGGCCGAGGTTAAGAAACGCACAGGCAAGACCATTGAGGTTATGGTTTACGGAGACGGAGCTTTCAAGGATCCTGTCGGAAAGATTTGGGAGCTTGCTGACCCAGTCGTATCACCCGGTTACACAAGCGGACTCGAGGGAACGCCAAACGAGCTAAAGCTCAAGTACCTCGCAGACAATGATTTCAAGGATTTGAGTGGCGATGAGCTCAAGGAAGCTATCAAAGATGCTATTAAATCAAAGTCGGACAACCTCGTAGGCCAAATGGCAACTCAGGGTACAACCCCAAGACAGCTAACCGACCTTCTCGGAAGCCTCTGCGACCTAACATCAGGCTCAGGTGACAAGGGAACTCCGGTAGTCTACATCCAGGGCTACTTTGACAACTATACAAATTAATAATTAGGCTGGTACGCCATATCAAGGCCATTATGTGCTCGTGACGTCACCAGCTCTCCTTAAAAGATATTTAGGGCGACCTAGTAAGCTCTGCATCTACATCACTGACAGGCTACCGGGTCGCTTTTTATTGCTATGAAATTACAATCAAAGTACAAGAATGTCTTACCTAACTCTTTATGAGGTTTATTATTCAACATCGTTGCACCTGATTTGACAATTCGATACAAACAAAATGATATTCTTTGCCCATGCTTCGAAACCCAGTAATACTGATTCGTAGTCAGTAGCTTACTTCTAAAGATTCTACTTTACAAAGCCCCCGATTTTTAATATAATACTTTAGGTAAGCATTATTACTTACATGCGCCATTAGCTCAATTGGATAGAGTGCCTGACTACGAATCAGTAGGTTGGGGGTTCGAGTCCCTCATGGCGCACCACAGAAAAAAAGCCTTGAAAATGCTGTATTTTACAGAGATTCAAGGCTTTTTGTTTTGCTAAAAAGCAGCTTTGTTTTCTTTAGTAATCACAAATAGTTTATAGTATATTTTTTGATAAAGCATATTCCCCTACACTCGTTCATCCTGCTTTCCGCATAGGCTTAAGGCCAAATTCACAAACATCTCTATCCCTACCGATATTGAATCTTCGTTAATATTAAGTGTAGCATCATGAAGAGTTCCTGTAGGAATGTCATCCTGTGCACATCCGAGCATAAAAATTGACCCAGGTATTTCTTCTTGATAATATGCAAAGTCTTCTGATCCCATATGCGGTCTTTTGATCTTTATACAACATTCTTTTGATTCTAATATTGATTCCGCCACATCAATCACTTTTTCGGTAAGTATTGTATCGTTGTTTACTGATGGAAAACCTGTTATGAATTCAATTGCTCCGTTACCTCCCATAGCCTCTGCTGTCCCAACAACAATTTGTTTCATTTTATTCTTTATAATTTCTTTACTCGACTTATCTATACATCGAATCATACCCCTCATTTCCACATAGTCCGGAATTATATTTACAGCTTCGCCTCCATTTATTTGACATATTGAAAATGTTGCAACATCAAATGGATCAATCCCATTGCTTAAAACCGACTGTAGACCACTGATTACTTGTGCTGCAATAACAATCGCATTTACCCCACAATGTGGCTCTGATGAATGAGCTCCCTTTCCTTTTATTCTTATTTCAAATTCGTCATCTGTTGCAGAGAGTGGTCCGCTTTTCGTTCCAATGGTTCCGCACGCAAGTTCAGGCATCATATGAAGAGCAAATATTGCTTCTACATTTGGATTTTCCAACGCACCATCATTGATAATACATTTTGCACCTCCATTAGCCTCCTCACCTGGCTGAAATATAAATTTTATAGTGCCTCTAAACCAATCTTTCATCTGTGATATCATAAATGCCGTACCCAACAAAATAGCCATATGGCAATCATGTCCACACGCATGCATAACCCCGGGATTCTTAGACTCAAATTCCAGCCCTGTATCTTCCAAAATTGGTAAAGCATCCATGTCTGCTCTGAATGCAATATTAGGGCCACCTATTCCCGAGTCAAAAGTAGCTATAACTCCTGTTCCTCCTACGTTATTCTTTACTTCAAATCCCATTTTATTAAGTTTTTCAGCTACAAATTTTGATGTTTCAAATTCCTCGAAACTTAATTCCGGGAATTCATGAAAATGCCTTCTCCACGAAATCACTTCATCGAGGTTTGCTTTAACCATTGGTTTTATCTGATTTCTACACATCTTTCCAACTTTCTTCTATTTAGTTTAACTGCTCTAACCTCTCAATTAACTCCTGAGTTTTCTCACAATTCGCATATATGTATTTAATACTTTGCAACGCTTTGTCGTGTCTTTCTTGACTCATAGCTGCCATAGCATCTTCAATCATATCCACCTTATATCCAAGGTCTGCCAAATCCCTTATTGATGTGCTTACGCACTGATCTGTATAGAATCCTGTAACTACTACATTTTTTATTCCTAAATTTCTAAGAATCCTGTCTATTGGTGTCCCTACGACTATTCCTGAACATGTCTTATTAAGTACAATCTCATTCTCTAACGGCATTGCTTCATCACAAAATTCTGACGCGGTGCATCCCGGAGGATAATACATTCCGGCAGAACTATGTAGTACGCCGGTATCTTTTGCGTCGCTAAGTAACGATTGAATTCTAATGTGTATAGGTCTTATTCCGACCTTACGACAGTTTTTAAGAATTTTATTGATATTTTCCAGTGCAATGTTTGTATTTGACTCTAATTGATCTAGAATAGGCATTAAAGGCTCAACCTCTATTCCCATTGATTCAAATCCAGCAATAAAGTATTCCTTAGTTATACATTTCTGTGCATCTATTATTATAAGCGCAGTTTCCTCCGGCGATAGCATAACTGGATTCTTATACACTAGATCTGATAATTGTCCATAATATGATTCCACAAATTCATTTAAAGCATTATTTTTATCCATTTTTTCTCTCCTTATTATATAAATAGCTTTATATTAACATATAAAGATATATAGCAAAATTCATGCCAGATAAAATATAGAATCCAAAACCACTATTTTATATTACAGTACAATTATTTACGCAATTTACTGCTGCAACAAATTGCATTAGCGCAATTTATTGCATATCACAGTCCTAACTTTCTACACTTATAGTACAATGTTCTTATAGGTACACCTAATATATTTGCGGCCTTATTTTTATCTCCCCCACATTTGTCAATCGCTTCGCGAATACAAAAGCTCTCAAACATATTTATAGCAGTATTCAAATTGTCCGGAATATCCGTGTGATACATAATTCGCGACGGCTCTGTTTTAACATTCATCCCTTTTAAGGCAAATTCTATATCCGAGCGTGACAAAACATCATTATCTTCTCTTGAGTTTATCAGAGCCCTCGAAATTACATTCTCCAGCTCTCTTACATTCCCGGGCCAATCTTCCTCATACAGTAGTTCTAATGCATCTTCATCAATTCTACTTACATGCCTCTCGTAAAACTCATTGTATTTTTCTATTATATGCATAACAATAATACCGATATCTGTCTTCCTCTCTCTTAGAGGTGGTATTACAATAGGAAAAACATTTAATCTATAGTATAAATCCTCACGAAATTCTCCTTTTCTAATCATTTTTTCAAGAGGTTTATTAGTTGCACAAATTATCCTAACATCAACAAATTCGGGCTCCGTCGCACCTATAGGCATAATCTCTTTTTCTTGTAAAACTCTTAGGAGTTTGACTTGCATTTTTAGGGATATATCACCAATCTCATCTAGAAAAAGTGTTCCTCCATCAGCTTCTTTAAACAAGCCCACTTTTCCTCCACGTCTTGAACCAGTAAAAGAACCATCTTTATATCCAAATAGTTCACTTTCTAAAAGTTCCTCTGGAATCGAATTGCAATTTATTTTTAGAAATTTCTCAGTTCGTCGTTTACTTGCTCCATGAATTGCGTTTGCAAACAATTCTTTACCTGTACCGCTTTCTCCTCGTAACATTATAGTAGCTGGTGTTGCAGCCGCAATTTTCGCCGTTTGTACTACTTTAAGCAACTCAACATCTCGTCCTATTATATCTGCAAATGTATATCTTCTCTCCACTTTTCTTAGTTTTTTATTTAGCCTTGAAATTTCCATTTTGAGTCGAGTAATTTCTGACATATCATGATAAACAGATATACACCCAACTTTTACATCATCTAAATAAATGTCGTTTTCATCTACTACAAATCCCCTGCTGCCCCTTTTACGCATATCATTAAAGGAACTGTTAACATATACTATATCACCGTTTAAATCTTTAATTTCAATAGCATACTTTAATGCATCCGTTATAGGCATTGCAGCTTTGATCAGATTCTTCAAATTGTCATTTTTCATCAGAATACCCCTTTGCAATTTATTGCATTTTCAGCTCAACTATATCGCTATTTCTTACAATTGTCAATATATTCATATCACTAAGATATGATAATAATGAACCAACTCAAAGAAAAAAATGGATACTAGCGTTAATCAACACTTAGTATCCATATGTTATTTTTGACTCGTTAACGATATGTTCTTATTTATAGTGTATCAAATTGTTCAGCTCTTTTTATATCTTATGTAAACCGCCGATTTTGCAAGTGGATAGATATTTATTTCCCCTTATACGCCGAATACTTCCCCTCTGCACGCTCCTTAATCTCACCTGTTCTGTATGCTTCAACCAGACGCTTTACAGCCTCTGCCTGTCTTAGAAGCTCGGCACCCTCGTCCGTATCGATAACAAGCATTCTCGTCTTGAGGGTATCCACAGTCTTCATGCTAGGGCTGAAGAATTTCTGAGTGCCGTCCTCTCTCAAAGGCTCATAAGGCTTGTGTTCAGCTAGAGCCATAAACCTTGAGTTAAAGATAAATGTATATCCGGCTATACCCGTCTGCTTTTGATAGGCCTTTGATATACCGCCATCTATTACATAAAGGAGGCCGCCTCCTTTGATTGGGCTTTCTCCATTTTTAATCTTTACCGGAACGTGTCCGTTCAAAATTTTGGAATGACTTGGGTCAAGTCCAAACTCGCGCAAAATCTTTTCGCATGGCTCCTTGCTGTTTATTAGCTTATAGTAAGGTCTTACATGTTCCTTGTGGCTGGCTTTATCGTCGATAAACAATCTCTCAAAAGTCGTCATCTTCTCCTTGCCGAACAGCGGAGAATCCTTCGCAAGCCATAGGTACCACATCAAATCTCCAGCCTTGCCGTACTTCTTGATTTTCTCCGGTGTGAAATACGAAGCTCTAATCTGCTTATCAAGGTGCTCCATCAAAGCTCTACCTGCACACTTTGCTCCGTAGATATCCACAGGAAGAAATTCACCGTTCTCGTCCATAGGAATGCATCCGTGGAAGAGCAAATTGCCGTTTATACGCTTGTAAAGCGATCCATGACTGAACATATACCTGATATGAGTTTGCAGCCTCTCGGAGTTAATTATCGACGCCGAAAGCGAATTCATAACTGCACGCTCCTCTTCAGTAAGTTCATATGGATTGTTTGGGTCAATCGTCGGGAAGAAAGTATCGTTCAGCGGATAAACCGTGCCCTCGACATTGACCGTTCCATTCTCAAAATCTATCTTATCCAGCAAAAGCCTCTTATCAAGGTCAAATTCAGGATGCTCTTTGATCAGCTGTCCTTCAAGTTTAAACTGCATTATCGCAATAGCCTTGTGCATGCGCGCCGCGAGCTGGTCGTCCACGGGGTCAAACTTATTTTTGTCCAAAACATGAGGCCAGAACTTCTTGCAATCGTCACTTCCGTAGGTATCAGCAGCAAATGTTGTAAGTCTTCTCAGGTTTATTCCGTATCCGACCTCCAGCATATCGAAGTTGTTATAGCTGATGTTCATTCTGATGATATTAGCTATGCAAGCAAGATTTCCTGCCGCTGCACCCATCCAAACGATATCGTGGTTACCCCACTGAAAATCCACATCGTGGTAGTCCATCAAATAATCCATGATTGTGTCAGGATGTGCACCTCTATCGTAAACATCGCCTATAATATGAAGCTTGTCAACCGCAAGCCTGCTTATAGCATCAGCCATCTCCGTGATGAAGATTTCTCCGAAGCCGAAGTTCACAACCGTATTTATAATCTCGCTATAGTAGTGAACACGGTTTTCTTCATCGTCAGCGTGAAGAAGCTCGTCCATAGCATAATCGAGGTACTTAGGCAGTCTGTTTCTGACTCTCGATCTTGTGTACTTTGTTGAAACCGACTTGCATATTGTAACAAGCCTGTAGATTACCGTCACACACCACTGCGAAAAATCAATCTCCGTCTTCTTACGTCTTTCAATCTCAGCCTGCGGATTGTATATTAAAGCCGCTAGATCCTCTCTATCATCCTCGCTCAAAATCCCCGCATAGTGCTCGTCAATCTTAGTCTTTATCGTACCCGAAGCACTTCTGAGCATGTGAATAAAGGCTTCATGCTCTCCGTGAAGGTCGCTCAAAAAATACTCAGTTCCCTTAGGCAAAGCCAGTATCGCCTTAAGGTTTATATACTCAGCAGTAGCCGCTCTTATATTAGGGTATCTGTCTGCGAGAAGCTCAAGATAATTTGAATCTGACATATTTTACTCCTTTTCAAATTGATTATACCTCGTACCGAGGCAATATCAAAGCTGATGTATTATCTACTTTGCATTTATCCTATATGCTGACAACGGCTCAACCTTGTCAGTATGAGCCGTTAATCTTCTATTCTCAATATATTTGCCCCTAGTGCGCGGAACTTCTCCACAAACTTCTCATATCCACGTTCAACATGGTAAATCTGAGAAACTTCAGTAGTTCCGGATGCAACAAGACCTGCGAGTACCATTGCAGCACCTGCACGAAGATCTGTCGCTATTACTCTTGATCCCTCAAGCTTTTTTCCGCCCTGAACGATCGCACGATTTCCTTCAGTCTTAATATTTGCACCCATTCTGTTAAGCTCAGCAACATGCATAAATCTGTTCTCAAAAACAGTCTCGATTACTGTGCTTGATCCCTCAACGGTTGTCAAAAATGACATAAATGGTGACTGGATATCAGTTGGAAATCCCGGATATGGGAGTGTCTTAAGATCTGTTGCAATAAGTTTCTTATCCGCTGCATTTACATAAAGACCTTCTTCCGTTATCTCAACTGTAACACCACACTCACGAAGCTTTGCGGTTATAGGTTTAACATGATCAGGAACCACGTTTTTTATCATAACCTCACCGCGAGTAATTGCAGCTGCAAGCATGAAAGTAGCAGTCTCAATTCTATCCGGAATAACGTTGTGAGCCGCACCGTGAAGGGACTTAACACCTTCAATTTTAATGCTATCAGTTCCTGCACCCTTTATCTTTGCTCCCATTTTGTTCATGAAATTAGCAAGGTCTACAATCTCAGGTTCTTGAGCTGCATTCTCAATATATGTAGTTCCTTTTGCCAAAGCAGCCGCCATCATGATATTCTCAGTCGCACCCACACTCGGAAAATCAAGGTATATAGCCGCACCCTTAAGACCGTTCTCCGGCGCTGTGGCCTCGATATAGTTTTCCTTTGCAATTATTTCCGCTCCGAGTGCCTCAAATCCTTTAAGATGAAGCCCGATAGGTCTCTCACCTATGGTACATCCACCGGGCATATAAACCTTAGCATAGCCGGCTCTAGCCAGAAGCGGTCCCATCAACAAAAATGACGCGCGCATCTTACTGGTATGCTCATAGCTAGCTTCGAACTTTGATAGTTCCTCCATATTTATCTCTAGGACATTATCATCAATCTGATTGATGCTACCACCGAGAGATACAAGAATCTCCTTCATAACCTTAACATCTATCAAATTAGGCACGTCGCTTATCTTACATTTTTCCTTTGTTAGGATTGCAGATGCCATCTCAGGTAACACTGCATTCTTGGCTCCACTTATCTGAACCACTCCATAAAGCGGCTCACCGTTTTGTACTAAAAATTTTGCCACGACTTCCTCCGAATTCAGCAATTTTCTACGATGATTTCTATAGCTTCTTTAGTTCTTTGATGCAAGCTGAGCACACGTTTTTGCCGTGCACTTCCTTTACATCCTCATCGCTTCCGCAAAACACACATCGCGCCTCGAACTTCTTTAGCATTATGAAGTCATCTTGAACAAATACTTCAAGGCTGTCATCCGTATTTATGTCTAGGCTTCGTCTCAGCTCAATAGGAATTACAATTCTTCCAAGTGCATCAACCGGCCTTACTATCCCCGTCGATTTCATTTAACTTCCTCCTCCGACTAGTTCTTTCCGTTTTTTATAAGTGAAATCAAAGAGCTGATTGATTTTGCAATGCTCGAAAGTGAAGCAACTCTTGATTCATTTCCGGCAGCAGCGCTTGCAAAGCTTGCAATGGTCTTTGATAGATCATCGACAACAGGCTTCGTTTCAATAGCTTTTTCGCTAACGATTCCGCTGACCGTAGAAACATCCTCCAAAATACCATTCAATCTCTTAAGCGTCTGTATAAGACGTGCAACTGCTACAATCAAAAATATGAGCAAAATTATTGCTACTGCGATCAAAATAATATATAACAAGTTGTTCAAATCAATCGTTACCATGTTAACCTCCCGGCATTCCCTTCGATTTCTAATTAAAATATAATAACTATTATCTAACTTTGCCTACATGCCCTTTGAAAGCTATATCTCATAAGCCTCCAAAACTTCCTTTGTAAAGCTTCCATCCTCATTTCTCACGCTGATGTTCTCAAGCCACTTAAGCTGCCTCTTGCCACCCTTAACAAAATGCATCAGCAATATATTCGGAACCCCACCGGGTTTACCGCTCACAAGCTGAATAGCCTTCGGCTCGAGTGCAAATCTACGGCTCTCCTCGCATATGTCAATCAGCCTTCCCGGTCTGTGAACCATAAAGAGACTACCACCGTCATTTAGCAAAAAAGCCGCTGCTTCAAAGAAGTCCTCAAGCCCCGCCAAAAGCTCATGCCTCGCAATAGCCTTGGCTGTATTTCCGCTCACGAGTCCCCTGCCGGACTCCATATACGGTGGATTGGTCGTAACTGCATTAAAACTCGCAGCCCCTAGAAGCCCGCTGTCCATGCCCTTAATATCCTTAACATTGGCAAGTACAAGCTTAAGCCTATCCGTCAAAGAGTTAAGCACCAAATTCTCCTTCGCAAGTTCGAAAGCTTGCTCCTGAACCTCAACGCCTACTATCTCTTTAGCCTTGCATCTGGCCGACATAATCAGTGGAATTACCGCTGTATTTGTCCCTAAATCACAGATTCTCATATCCTCAGTAATCTGTAATTCCGTGCAAGCCATATTAGCTAGAAGCACCGCATCAGTTCCATAGCAAAAGGCATCCTCATCCTGTACCAGCTTAAGACCACCGAAGCCTATATCGTCTACTCGTTTCTTCATGCTAGTTATTCTTCATAAGCTCCTCAAGCTCTGCCTTATATTCATCATCGACCTCGTTTAAAATCTCTCGGTCGCTGTTAGAGCCGCCCTTTTGCCTCTTATCCCTGCCGAATTTGTTCTTGTCAAACTGCCTCTTTATCTCATCCTTGTTATATGTGTAGATATCCTCTGACAGCTTATCGCTACCATCCTCTTCTTTCTCGCCTGTATAAAGCCTTACTCTAACGGTCTCTCTAAATATATTAGAATCTACGACCTTAGCCTTGCCATCTCCGGTCTTAACTATCTCACCACTATCGGGCATTCCCTTACGAAGCTCGATATACACATCGTTCTCATACTTTAGGCAACACATTAGCCTTCCGCAGATTCCGGAAATCTTTCCCGGATTTAGTGACAGATTCTGAGTCTTTGCCATTTTGATAGATACAGGCTGAAAATCCGTTAGCCACGAAGCACAGCAAAGTCCCTTACCACAAGGACCGCATCCGCCAATAATCTTAGCCTCATCACGAACTCCCACCTGTCTGAGTTCAATTCTCATCCTAAAAACACCGGCCAAATCCTTGACGAGTTCTCTAAAATCTATTCTTCCATCTGCAGTGAAGTAGAACACAATTTTATTATTATCAAAAGTATACTCTACATCTATGAGCTTCATCTCAAGCCCGCGCTTATCAATCTTCTCTTGACATATGCGCATTGCCTCGGACTTCTTACTCTCGTTCTCATCTCTGCGCTTGATATCCGCTTCCGTTGCTATCCTGATAATGGGCTTGAGCGGCTTAACTACGCTTGAGTCCTTGATAGTATTAGGTTGCATTGCAATATATCCAAATTCGAGCCCTCTAGCAGTTTCTACGATTACACCGCATCCCAGCTCAAGTCCCTTCAAATCTAGCGGATCAAAATAGTATACCTTACCATTGTTGCGAAATTTAACGCCGGCTACATTTATCATCGCTTACCTTCCCATCTTCAAAACTAAATTCTTTATAGCATATCTAAAATTAGAATTTCCATTGATGCTACGCCTAGCCTCCTCCACGTAGGAGATGTACTTGACCGCCTTATTTCTATCCATTACCGCAGAGCTACTGTTTACCAAATACTCCCTCAAAACCCTTTGCAGTGCATCGAGAAAATTCAAAGCTCCATGCCTGTCCTTCACACATTTGTCCAGTAAATTTTTCTGCTCATAAAACAAATTGCGTTCAATCACCATCTTCATCAAAGTCTCAGCATTTAGAAGAAGGTTCTTATTATCTGTAAAGTTCAAATCTGCATCGTTAATCCTAATGCTCGCGCACCTTGATCTAACAGTCGGTAAAAGGTTTACGCTGTTTTCGGACAAAAGCAATATCAAAGAGTTTGCCTTCGGTTCCTCTAAAGTCTTGAGAAGTCTATTCTGTGCTCTCGCAGTCATAGTATCTGCGGATTCTATAATTGCAACATGCATCTTACCCTCAGCCGAAGGCATCATCGCAAGTTCGCCTTGAAGATGCTCTATTGCCTCATTCTTTATGGATTTATCATCTTGAATGTGATGCAAATCCTCATAAGAGTCCTTATCTATACGTCTACAAATACTGCACCTGTCACATCCTTCTCCAGGCTTTTCCTTGCACAGAGCGGCTTTGGCAAAAGCCTTGGCAATTCCTACCTTGTCTATCAAGCTGTCGCCTTCAATAATGTAAGCATGTGTAATATTGCCGTTTAAAATCGCCGCTCTGAGAGACTCAAGCGATTTACCATATTTGAAATAATTACTAAGTCCCACAACAACCTCTAAATTTATCTGTCTAGAATTTCTTCAAGTTTATCGATAATGTCGGTCTTAACCGCCTCTATCCCTTTGCTTGCATCAATTCTTATAATCCTATCTCTATTAGCCTCATCCTCCATAAGCGCAAGATAACCATTATGTACTCTCATGCGGAATGAGTTCTCCTGAAGTTCCATTCTGTCTTTGTTCTCACCCCTGCTGTCTATGCGATCAAGTGCTATATGTGGATTTATATCAAGAAAAAATGTGTAGTCAGGCATAGCATAATCCACTGCATATTTATTGATGTCCCAAATAGCATCACCCATCTGTCTTCCATATGCCTGATACGCGATGCTGGAATCGACAAATCTATCACATATAACGAGTTTACCGCTCGCAAGCGCAGGTTTAATGACTTCACTTACTATCTGTGCACGCGAAGCTGCGTAAAGCAAAGCCTCAGTCATCGCACACATCTCAGAATTGGCCGGATCCAAAAGAATGTCTCTAATCTTTTCGCCTATGCTTGTTCCTCCGGGTTCCCTTATAAATAAAGCATCTATACCTCTTCCCTCGAGATACTCCCTTATATTAGCGAGCTGAGTAGATTTACCGGAACCATCACCACCCTCAACGGATATAAAGATGCCTCTATTAAACTCTGACTCACGCCTAGGCTTAACATCCGGCATTCCCCTGTCTTTGCACATATCTATTTCCTTTTAATGACCATGTCTATCATTTTATAAAAGAGCAAAAAAACAATATATGCCATTGGACAAACTAAGAGTATGCAAAATATAATCTTAAAAATCAACATATACCTGCTCCTTAAATGTAAATTACATATAGGTAAATTATACCATTTGTACCGGATAATTACAATCTAGTAAAAGTATTATAGGAATAAAAAAAGACTGCCTAAGCAGTCTTTAATGAACCGGCAATGTCCTATCTTCCCGGGCAGTCGCCCACCAGGTATTGTCGGCGCTGAAGAGCTTAACTACTGTGTTCGAGATGGGAACAGGTGTGACCTCTTCGCTATTATCACCGGATTAAACCTTACTAAATAACGCGCTTCACTTGCATTCATTTCCTTTGAAACCACTGGTCAAGTGTTCGACCTATTAGTATCAGTCAGCTTAATACATTACTGCACTTACACCTCTGACCTATCTCGTGGTAGTCTCCCACGGGTCTTACCTTAAAGGAGGAAATCTTTTCTTGTGGGGGGCTTCGCACTTAGATGCTTTCAGCGCTTATCCCGTCCATACGTGGCTACCCAGCTATGCCCTTGGCAGAACAACTGGTGCACCAGAGGTATGTCCATCCCGGTCCTCTCGTACTAAGGACAGCTCCACTCAAATTTCCAACGCCCACAGCGGATAGGGACCGAACTGTCTCACGACGTTCTG
>ERZ772957.214-NODE-214-length-49670-cov-6.629205_pt1 | contig 49670 bp, 43 predicted proteins | sample MGYA00580682_ERZ772957 | MGnify/ENA primary metagenome ERZ772957 (study PRJEB29015, sample SAMEA2737921) | human oral metagenome | biome: human oral; feature: human-associated habitat; material: dental | place: China | collected 2025 ... | reverse complement strand
AGGCACCGCCCCTACCAATCTCCGTTATACATCCGCGTACAATCCTCCCCAACGATATCAACCACCCAAACGAAACGCGTAAACAATCCACACACACATCGGGGGGCGGAAATGCATCGCGCACTCCCGCCCCCATAACTTAAAATAAAAAAGTGTGTGTATGTTATGATTTCGGCGTCACCATGGATGACGTCATTTGCTTTAAAACAAATTATTCTTTGGGCGTCACCGTGGATGCCCCATTTGTTTTAAAACAAGTTATTCTTTGGGTGTCACCGTGGATGACGCCATTTGTTTTAAAACAAGTTATTCTTTGGGCGCCACCGTGGATGACGTCATCTGTTTTAAAACAAGTTATGATTTCGGTGTCACCGTGGCATCGCCCTGACCTTTTCCACCGGGTTTATCTTTTCCATCACCAGGCTTCTCATCATCAGGCTTCTTCCCGCCGTCGCCGGGTTTCTTCCCGTCACCAGGCTTCTTCCCGTCACCAGGCTTCTTTTCGCCATCCGACGGCTTCTTGCCACCCTTCTTTTTCTTCGGCAACACCTCGTGTTTGTAGCGGTCGATGTGCTCATTGAGGAACTTGGCCAACGCATCGTAGTCGCCGGTGCCCGAGACCATGGCCAATGCATTGACGAACTTCACGAGATGGCGATAGGCGGTATCGGTGGCCAAACGTGCCTGGCGGAGTTCGCCGGCGGCAACGGCCGATTGCGCCGTAGTGCGACCAACGATGAACTGCTCCACCTTGGCATTGGCCTCCTTGAGCGGTGCAACGAACAGCGTGAGCCCCAACTTCGTCACCTGCGCGGCATACTTTGTTTCGAGGTCGGCGATGAAATTGTGCAGCAAACCCGTCTCGCGGTCCAACTGCATCGCAGGGTCGATGCGATAGTCTGCCAAACATTGTTGCAGCTCCTTCGCCGCCTGCGCCACATCGGCCACGGGCGCATCCGTCAACCCCTTAATCGATTTGCGCAACCCACGGAAAATGTTGTCGCGCTTGTCGTCGGCCGCCTTGATGTCGTCGGTGATGAGACTCTTTTGCGAAATCACCAAACAGCGATCCTCCTCTTTCACCGCAGCCGCCAACGCCTCGATAGCCTTTTTCGCCGCAGCATTCGTGCTCAACGCCGTCTCGGTTGCGAAACGGTCGCTCACCACCTTCATAAACTCGTAGTGCGCGCCATTGTTGATGTTCATTAAATTCATTCCTTGAATGTCAATCATAATAAATACTTTTTTGTTAAACAATAAAATTTATCTTTAGCGATTACTTTCTTTTGTTTCAGTGCTTGCATAAGCTATGCAAGCGCCATTTTTTATATTTTGCCATTTGCATAGGCTATGCAAGCACCATTTTTTGCATTTTGCCATTTGCATAGGCTATGCAAGCGCCATTTTTTGCATTTTGCCATTTGCATAAGCTATGCAAGCACCATTTTTTATGTTTTGCCATTTGCATAAGCTATGCAAGCGCCATTTTTTACGTTTTGTCATTTGCATAGGCTATGCAAGCATTAAAATTTTTGTTTTCACCTTTGCGGAATGGCGATGTGCGGTGGAATGGTAGGGGCGGTGCCTGTGTGCCCGCCCGAACGTCCGCGCAGCGGCGTTTCCATACCAAAAACACATGCATTGTGCGCGGGGATGAACGATGGATGCGCCCTTGAATGCAGACGGGTGATAATCATTTGTATCGAGGTACCCATTAAAAGCGCACGAAGGGGAAGGTTAGGATACTGCCTAAATTATTCTTTCGTGCACCTTGCGGGCGAACTTCAATGGTATAATTATAACCACTACCACCACTACCACTCTTATAAAACACAATAGGGCTTGAAAAGCTTGGCGCGGTATATATTGTAGACGACCAACAGCGGTAGTTCATCGGATCGGTTCCGCCGGCACTAACAAAGGCATTTGTTATAACATCCAGTTTTTTCCCAAAAGTTACGTACATACCCGAAACGTTTGTTTTCTTGGCCAGCTTATCAAAAACATTGATAATTTCGCCGATGCCGGGGAAGTACCATTCACCAAAACCTACCCCGTAGGGGTCGTGCGATGCCCAATAAAATGCGGGGTAGCGGGTTTGTTGGTTAGCCTTTACAAGGCCGTCTACGTCGGTGCTCGAAGTCCACGTCCAGTTGTAGCCGTTTTCATCTTGCAGCGCATCATCAGTATTTGCAAACGCGGTGGTATAGTTGTTGCCGTTATAAGTGGGAGAAGTGGTTGCTTCCCATTCTTGCACCGTTCCGTGCAATCCCATGGCAACGCCCTGTTGTATATTCGTTTTCTCGCGTGCCACGATGCCGATGGGTGTGCGCGACCCCTTCTCGGCCAATGCGCCGCAACTGCCATCTTGGAACAGATAGAGGGCATCGGGGAGAATGCGATAGGTGACGGTGTAGGAGTGGTTCTGCAGGGCGTCAATTTGTTTATTATAGCCATTCCCTGGTATTTGCTTTCCATAAAGATGGCTATTGGTGTCAAACCCGATATTACCTGCCACAATGTCTACCCCTGGTGTGAGATACATATAATCGCTATAGAAATCGTGTGCTCGCACGTAAGTGGTGTTATAATTAGTGGAAGTGGCTGGCATTTTGAAAGTCGACAGATAATAACTATTTAAACCAGGTACTCTCATTGTAACAACAGGCGAAGTGCCATCAATATTATATTGCCTTCCATAAGCAGCGTTCAAAACACCTGCGACAAATCCCCAAGGATCATCCATGTGATCAGAATAAGCAATGACATGCAAACGAACGCGGGTATTTTGATGGTGCATGGTAAAGTTCACTTGCCAATTATCGCCACTGATGGTCTCTGTGGCTGTGCCAATTTGCGCGTCGCCTGCAGAGGGAGAGTAAGTAGGTGATGCTCCTAAATGACAACCTGTGTTGATGATGAGGTGCGTTCCATTGTCTTCCACCGCATCGTTGATGCAGACAAACTTATAGGTGCCGGGGTCTAAAAACAGTCGCGTTCCGCCATCGCTTTGAAACACGCCACCGGTGACGGTGCCCTTGAGCAATTTGTCGGGGCCGGTGATGCGATTGCCGGTAACGGGGTCGAGCGCATAGATGGTGTAGTGGCCATCGGCGATGGGTTTCGGGGCGCGGGTCTGCTCTGCTTCGTCGTCTTCTTCGACGGTGCAGATGGCGCGCATGCCGTTGGCCAAAAGCACGGTGTCGGCTTTCGTTTCGTCTGTGCCCTCGGCACGTGTCTTGGCTTTGCCGCTTGAAGTTTCAAACGGTGCCACACTGATGTTGATGTGGGCATCGGTCACGGCAATACCGCCGGATGCCGGAATATTCTCTTCGCTGCTGCAGGCCGAGAGCAAGAGCGCTGCCTGAAGCAGGGCGAAAGCTACGAGGCTAAATGTTTTTTGCTGTTTCATTGTTTTGTCTTGTTTAATCTTGTTTTATTACGCCGCCATCAATCTCTTCTTCCTCTTCCCATTCTTCCTCGGTAGAGCCGGGCACTTTGGGTTGAACACTGGTTTTAAGAAAGGCCTCGCACTGCATCGGATAGACCGTGCAAAGGGGCGCAACATAAACTTGTTTGATTCTCTTTTTCATTTTCTTTCCAATTAAATTAAAATTGTCGTTTATCAAGTTGATTTTTACTACAATCAATTTCTTGCTTCATGCGTTGGCCTACACACACGAAAAAGCATCTGCAAAGAGCTTTAAAAGCTCCTTGCAGATGCTTGAAACGGCGAACCGACGCCCGCGCCGGGCGCACCGCTATCGCCTTTGTAGAGAGGCTTAGACCGTTAGAATGTGTGTGTGTGTGTGTGTGTGTGTGTTACACTTTTATTTGGTTCTACCAAATAAAAGATGTTAAAACTTACACTATATTTTGTTGCTATTCTATTCATTCTTGTTGCTTTGAAAACGAACATCGGGCGCAAAGGTATAAACTTTTATTGAAAGTGGCAAACCTTTTCGCCCTATTTTATGTCACATTGCATTGAATTTTGATCGAAATCAGAACGTTACGCGTATCATAAACCGCACGCCATTGCGCTTGGCAGTGGGCAAATGGGTGTAGTTGCAACGGTGGACAAACTCCACATGCAGAATTTTAAAAATGTTGTGCACGCCGGCAATGAGTTCCACGTAGGGGCGTTTCGGATCCATCACATAGCTGCCCACGGGGAAAGCCCACAGCATGGGGTCGGCGGCGTTGGCCAAAAGCGTGGGATTGTTGCGGTCGGTGAGCTTGCCCCACAGCGTTTTCACGCCAATATATTCGCGCCATTTGAGCTTTTTCAACAGTGGGATGCGGTTGAGAATTTTGCCGTTCAAGTCCCAAGCCACATCCAACGAGGCGTAACGGTCGTTGAGAAACTCCATGTTGTTGATCATGTTAAACGTTTCGTCTTGTCTGATGTAGCTGAGGTTGGCTGCGGGCATGATGAGCAACGGAAAGGGCACCTTGTTCCATTGTGCACCGGCCTTCACGCGGGCGTCTATCTTGCCCCACGAGTTCATCCAAAAGCGTTTGTAGATGCCGGCCTCGGTGAAGTTGTAACGATAGTCGCCGCCCAGGAACTTCACTCCCATGGTATGCCCCAGCGAAAACACGGGAGCATCCATGTTGATGGGGTAACGACGCTGTTTGGTGTTGACGTAAGTGCGACCGGGTGCTAACTGAAAATTCAGGCTCCATTCAGTGGTGCGCAACGTCCCAACAGGGAAATACAAGGCACCGGCGGCCTCGTTGGCTTCGGTTTTCAGCCCCACGATGGTGCGAAGTCCCCATTCCGTTTCCCATTCGAAGGTGATTTTCTGCCGATTGTAGAACATCATCTTGTCGACTTTCGACCATTTAAATGCCGTGAACACATTGTCCTTATCGGTGCCCATGAACTTGTCGGAGGGCGACATGATGTCGTAGGTGGAGCTAAAGGTGAGCGTGCGTTTAGGAAATTCGCGCGGCAGATAATCCTTCTTATTAAAAGAGTAGGTGACTTCGGTATTGTAATAGTTCTTGTGGCTGCGCCAACCATGGGCGTAATAGCCTGCAAAGAACCAATGCTTATTGAGGTTGGCCGTGGTTTGAGCACTGATGCGTGTGCGGAAACCATCGATGAAATTGGAGGTAAATATGGTGTTCACGGGGCCGATGTCCACCTTGCTTGGATGGTTAAGGTCGCCCGTTTCGACAAAGTTTTCGATGAGCGCTTTGGCACCAAAGATGATGTATTTAAAGCCTTTCAGCTGCTGCACGCGCCGAATGAAAGCATCCATTTCGCTCTCACTCTTCGTGAGTTCCACCGTGCGATATTGATTCCAAAAGCTGTCGTCACGCATCATGGCATTGGCTTCGCGCCGCGTGGCCGCCTTCCCTTTAAAAAGTTGTTTGGGCAGTTCGTCAAAGGCATAGTCGCTCAATCGCGTGGTGCGCACCACCAAAGCCTTCGACATAAAGTTGGTTACTTTCAGCTCCACCACCATGTCATCCACACTCAACGCCCATTCTCCATTGGGCAACTGGGTGTATTCTTGCGTGATGTTGAGGTTCTCAACAAAGTTCACATCGCTGCGTTTGGGGATGGAAAGTTCGGCACGCTTCAAATGTAAAGTCGAGTCGGCCAAAATATAAAGTTCGCCACGGAAGCCAAAATCCTGCTGGTTGTTGGGCAGGAATTGCAGATGATAACAAAGGTCGTGGTCCACATACACCGTGTCTTCGATGTAATAACGATAAAACGCGATGGCATCTTTGCCTATGGGGCTGGTGAAAGGAAATTGCAGCAGGCGCACCTGATTGTCGTATAAATCGACATCGGTAAACACATCTTTCAACACATTGTTGAGAATGTCGCCTGTTTCAAGCAGCTGATTGAGCCCCGTGCTTTGTTGCCCCAACACAATATCCTTTTCGCTTTTGGGGTTCTTCCTATAAATATGTTGCGTGACGGTTTCGTCTACCGAGATTGGCAGAATGAGCTTATGATTATAGGGACTCGTCTCCATTTGGTCGGTGAGCCATTGCTTTTTGGCAAAGAAGCCACTGTCGATGTCGGCCTTTTGAATATCGTTCACCGCCAACGTAATCTTTTGATACTTGTTGTATTGGTAGAAATCATGATTGGACAAATCCGTTTTCTTCTTCGCAGCAATCACCCGTTTCATCAATTCCACTGCCGGATTATCCTTGCGGCTATAACGATTGCGCTTGGTTCTCACCACCACTTCTTTCAACGTGCGCGTGTCGGGCTTGAGCTTCACGGCCATCGTAAGGGGAGAATTCGCCTTCATGGTGAACTCTTTGCTCTGATAACCCACCGCACTAATGGTGAGCACCCATCCTTCATGATACTCAATCGAGAAACGTCCTTGTGCATCGCCGCTCACGGCCATGTGGTGCCCTTTATAGGAAGCGCTGGGATAAGCAATCGTATCGCCTGTCAGTGCATCGGTCACTACGCCTGTAATTTGGGCTTGAGCTGCTGCCGAAAGCCATAGAAATAATAAGAGAATGTATATCCTGAATAACTTGCTGTGCATACACTTGTTGTGTCTTGGTTTATAATAATTGCGCCAAATCGGTAATCACCCGGTCGGGAAAGGTCTCATCATACTGTTCATTGGTCCAGCTCTCTCCCTTAAACCAAACGGCTTGACAACCGATTTTCTTCGCAGGTTCAATGTCTTTATAAAAGCTGTCGCCCACCACTACCACTTCGGATGGCGAGAGGTTTAAGCAGTCAACACCCATCTTATAGATGCGCGGGTCGGGCTTTCGAATGCCCACCATGGCGCTCTCTACCACATCGTTGAAGAGATGGTCCAACTGAAACTCTCGCAAAACGGTGTTCACATTGCCATAGAAATTGCTCACCAACACCATGGGATAGTGTGCATGGAGTTGCGTTAATACGTCACGACTATGCGCCGTTGTGCGCAACACGCCAGCATAAACATCGTTCAACAGCTGTGCGTGAGCCTGTTGAAAAGTAGTCTCATCGACAGGCCAATCGCCTTTCTCACGCAGAAAGTCGAGCTCTAATTGCAGTTTAACCGAGAGCGTTTGCCGAAACGTGAAGTTGGTGCGTATCAGTGCTGCGCTGCCCAATGTGCGCTCACCATGCACATAAGCCTTGCGAAACTGCGCCTCGGTGACGGGTAATTGCTGCCGCTCATAGGCGTGCCACAACACCTTTCCCCAATGATGTCCCGCAGTATCGAGCGTGCCTCCATAATCAAAAATATATCCTTTCGTCATCCTTCTATTCCTTTGTTGCGCCATTGTTTTGCTGCGGAGCATCCAATTGGGTTGCCAATTCGCGGCAAAGCTGCTCGTGGCGGCGGCGCATATAGACATACATGCCTTGCATAACGGTGATTTCAAACAGCGGATAAATCCATGCTTCGTTGGTCAAACAAGCCACATAGCACACGATGGCGCGCAGATTAAACGTGAGCAAGTTGGTATATTTCATCAGTGGACGCGACCCTTGCAAAAACGCTTCGCGAATGGCTTCGGGCTTATCGCTCTGCTGCCATGCTTGAAAAAACTGCTGAAAAGCGGGCGTGCGCTTCTCTTGGCTCTTGCAATAGTTGGCATAATTGCGATAGAACACGTGCGCCCAAAAAGCGCCTTTCTCCGGCAAACCTTTCAACACCGCTTGTTGCTGTGCAGAATGATCGAACTCGCTGCCTGCTTTTCCTTTCAAAAAGAAGAGATGAATCTGCCGATAATAATCAGCCAATGAGCTTTGCGGCGCATGCATCAAGAAGCCGGCTACGCAACACAACACCCAACTTAACCAGCCCCATGGCTCGTGCGTGAAAGGCAGATTCTGGTGATACAACCGCAACGCGATAGCCACATAAATGGCAAAAAACCACACATCGCCCGAGAAACCGTCAAGCATTCGCCCAATCAATGTTTTCTTACCCGTGAGACGTGCCATCTGACCATCGGTTGAATCGCAGAAATTTGCCAACATCAACAGCACCACACCCATCACATTATGCGCCACATCCTCGTAATAGAACATGCAGCCTGCACCCACACCCAAGAAGATGGAAAGGATGGTTATGGCGTTGGGGTGAACGCCCAACTTGTTCCAAAACAGTGCAAACACCAAGCCGATGGGGCGCGTGAAATGCACATCCAACCACTCTTCGGTATCGTTTGATTTGAAAGATGCCTGCAACAAGGCTTTAAAGTTGCTCATTTCGTTTCGTTTAAATATTTATGTTTCACCCATGCAACAATGGCTTTTGCCGCCGCTTCCCGGCAACGCGAAAAGCTGGGCCAGTCGTTAAAATCAATCAAAAAGAAATCGCCCGAAGGCACAACGACCACATCGCCGCCATAGACCTCAACACCCGTCAGTGCAGCAACCTGCTCGACCATGGCTTGCAGTTGTGCGGCATCAAAAGCATAATGATGCGCCAAACCGTTGTGTTGCTCATTGCCAAACTTCGACATGCCATCGTCTGACGGATAGAAATATCGGAAAAAACCTCCCGCCACACCATAGAATTTCAACAGGTCGCCCGGAAGATGGGCCTCGACCACCCAATCGGTTACGCCGCGTTGCACAAAAAGCTGCTGCTGCATGGCCAAGGCTTCCTTATCTCGACAAAACACCACATCGCCTTGCTCCTGCGCCGAAGCATCACCGCGTTTCAGCCAATAGCCCGCATTGCCCTCGGTTGGCGGAAGCGGAATGGCATGGGCTTGCAACGCGCGATGCAACACACTGCGCACACACTGCGCCACACTCTCAGCCGCGTTCACCACCCGCTTGCCTACCTTTTCGGCCTCGGCCAGCTGTTGCAACACGGCAGTGCTGCGCGCCATCGTGAGATAAAGGTCGGCTGGGGGCAAACCTTCTGTTTGCACCTGCGCCTCATCAGTCCACACAACGGGCTGTTGCAAACCCTCGACAACGGCCTGAAGAATGGCACAATCTTTTTCAACCGAATGGGGCGAAAAGCGCTTATCACGAGCTATGGCAACAATTTTCATTTCAAAAAAGTTTCAGCTTTGGTTATGTCCGAGGCATGGTCGATGTCCATCACCTTTGAAAAGGCATGGGCTTTGAGCCGCTTTCCATCGGCAATCAACGCACGTTGAAAGTTGCGCATGCGGCTTTCTCCACGCTGCATGCAGCCGTGAAGTGTCTGAAAAGCATCGGCCGTCAAACCGTAAATGCCCCCCGAGATATATTGAAAATGGGCAGTGTTCGCATCGAAAAAGCCCGTCACATTCATGTCGGCATCCGTTCCCACATAGAGCGGGCTTTCGTCGTCAACATAATCGGTCACGCCCATCACACCGTCATAGCCTGCCACCAACTGCTGCCGAAAAACATCGATATAGTCGCGAAATTCATCCTCACGAAACAGGGTGTCGACGGTGGTCAGCACGAAAGGTGCGCGCGGCATCGTCTGGCTCAAAGCATAAAAGCTATGCATTGAGCTGGGCGTGGTCTGCACGATATAATGCAAGGGCAACGTCATGCCGTGCAAACCCTGTTGGCAAAGCCGAGCAAGATGTTGTTCAACCTCGGGGTGCAGGTTGTTGCAAATGACGGCAATCTGCTCGGCATCGTTGGCCATAAAGACGCGAATGAGCCGGTCAATCAACCGTTCGCCGTGAATGTTCACCAAGGGTTTGGGCATCCGGACACCTTCTTTTGCTAAGCGCGAGCCTTCGCCCGCAGCAATAATTGCATAATTCATATCGTGGAATGAAATACGGTTTGTCGGCACAAAGGTACACATTAATCAATACATCACGAAAACCTTTTATGATATTTTGTTTTCCATCAGAGCGCTCATCCCGCCTTCCACCACGCATTGCACGCCCTTTTTCACACTATTTTCGCCCGCCTTCAAACGCCATGCGCAGTACCCTTGCGCTGAAAAGCATGCCATTTGCCACGCAATCCACACCACTTTGCCTGGCAACAGCGCCGCTTTTACAAGGCAATCCATGCGCTTTTGCATGGGGGTGTTTTCGGAATTAGTCGCCCATTCAGAGGGTCTGCAAGGGTGTTTTCAAAATTAAACGACCGTTCAGAGGGTCTGCGAGGGTTGTTTTCAAAATTAGATAACCATTCTGAGGGTCTGTAAGGGTTGTTTTTTAAATTCGATGACCATTCAGAGGGTCTGTGAGGGTTGTTTTCAAAATTAGACGACCATTCGGAGGGTCGGAAAGGCTGTTGCAAGCATGTAACAACGTTTCGGACGCATGCGAAGTCGTTTAAATGGTTCTCATTTGCTATGTCACAATAAAAATATAAAAGAAAAAGTCCTAAGGAACATGCAATTTTTTATATCTTTGTAGTTCACTATACAAAACAATCCAAATGAACACGAGGAGTTTTTTATTTATAAGCGCTTTATTATTAGGACTTCCTTTTTTTACTCAGTGTAAATCAGATTCGCCTAAGGGTAATATCCTTACGGCGAAAAAGGGAATGAACAACGAGAATATAGACTCCCTGAAATATTGGGGGATTGATAAAGGCAAATTATTGAAGCATTTAAAACTCCAAGAGCTTGCATGGTTTGGTGGCGATTTCCGTGATGATCAATCTAAGCCAAGGTATATTCCAACTCGTGAAGATTTCTTATTAACGATTCCTTTAGTGGAACATTATCTATATGCTCATGGGTTTAAAAAACCTTCAAAAGAACTGTTTGCCAAAAGAGTCAAACAAGTTTTTGGGTATGACCTTGGGACAAGTGCTACATCAACATTCGTAAACATTAGTCATGGAGAGGGTTTCGATTTTGCCTCTTCCTTTTTCGCCATCGAAGATAAAGGCTTCATAACCTATAATTGGCTTCTCAGGGATTTAATCTCTGTTGACGGCAATACGATTAAACTCAAAAACACAATCTTGAAACAAATTTTATTATTAAACAAGTTCGTGATTTATAATGATACAGGTGCGTTGAAGCAGTTAGAGCAGTCTCGATATGAGGGAGAGGATGATGGAATTGGCGATTACTACACTAGTGCCCGAATGTTAGATGATTTATTAACAGGACATCCTTATTTTGGTAGTCCAGAACTGAACCAGTGGTTCTTTAATAAAGAAAGGGATAACCCTTTTGCATTCCTTTGTTATATATTTGATAAAGGGAAAGGGAATAACCTTATTGTGCATCCGGAACTGATAGCAACCATAGAGAAAAACACAACAGGCAAGAACAGTGCTTATTACAATGATAAATTCTTAATCTATGTGTATCAGGTGTTACAGGATGAAGATGGTATGAATGCCGCACAATTTAATCTGGAACAAAAAGCACGAATGTTTTGTTATCTTGCAAATTCTGAATATAAAATGCGTAACAAATATGCAGATTATATTCCATCAACCGATTGGCCCCGAACCTCTATGGCCTATGTAATAATGACCAACTGCGAGAAAATCTACCGGTATGCACGTGCACATAAATTCTTCGGCATCAGTAGTTCTAAAATGATGGATGAGATAGAGCAGGAAGGATTAGAGTTGAATCCTCCCGGAGGTGACGAATGATGGTATTAAGGAATATCGAAACTGTACTTTCCGCTTGTCAAGTTTTCGTAAAACTGATGGTATCCTATGATAGTATAGTGTTTAATGCTGGAAATGAAGTTGGCTCTAAAGGAAAGTCAAATTACGGTTTTAAAAGCCGTTTTGCGTGGTATTTAGATTGAAAAATATTGGGATAGCCCGCGCCTTCCTTAGTTTTTTTATTAACTTTGCACCACATTATATATATTGAGGATAGACACCAAATGGAGAAAGACTATTTTACACAGACGCTGACCGAGACCGTTAAAGCGCTTTCGCAAAGCGACTCGCTCAATGGTTTGTGCTTACAACATCGCGATAGTCATCCCCTCCCCTCGGGCGAAACACTCAAAGAAGTGATTGCATTGGCGCGTGCAATTCTCTTTCCCGGCTATTATGGCGAGTCAACCATCAATACAAAGACCATCTCCTATCATATTGGCGTGAACATGGAACGGCTGCAAAAGCTGCTCGAAGAACAGATTTTTGCTGCGCTCTGCATTGCTGATTGCTCGGAACAGATTGACGCTGAAGTGAAATTGGCGCGCCAAAAAAAGGTTGAAACGCTTGCCACAAAATTCATCATGCGCCTGCCCGCCATTCGCGAAATGTTGGGAAAAGACATTGAGGCGGCCTACAACGGCGACCCCGCGGCCGAGAGCTTGGTTGAGATTATCTGCTGCTATCCGGCACTCAAGGCACTCATCAATTATCGCCTTGCACACGAATTATATTTGTTAGAAGTGCCGCTCATTCCGCGAATGATGAGCGAGCAGGCCCACTCCGAAACAGGTATCGACATTCATCCCGGCGCAACGATTGGCGAATATTTCACGATTGACCACGGCACGGGCGTAGTAATTGGTGCCACATGTATCATCGGCAACAACGTGAAACTTTATCAAGGTGTTACATTAGGCGCGCGAAGTTTCCCCTTAGACAAAGCCGGGAACCCCATAAAAGGTATTCCGCGTCACCCCATCATTGGCGATAATGTGGTGATTTATTCCAATGCAACGGTGCTGGGTCGCATCACTATTGGCAGCGATTGCGTGATTGGTGCCAACACATGGGTGCAGGATGACATGCGGCCGAAGACGAAGAAATACAAAAAAATTAAGAAGGATAGTTTAGACATTCAATACAACAATGGAACAGGAATTTGAACTCATTGCCAAAACCTTTATGGGATTGGAGAACGTTTTGGCACAAGAGCTCACACAATTAGGAGCCAACAACATACAGATAGGTCGTCGCATGGTGGCGTTTACAGGTAATCAAGAGATGATGTATAGGGCGAACTTCCAACTCAGGACAGCCATCAGAATCTTGAAACCTATCGCCCATTTCAAAGCCCACTCGGCTGAAGACATGTACGACGAAGTGAGGAAGATTGACTGGAGCCAATATATTGAACAAGGAAAAACATTCAGTGTCGACTCGGTGGTCTACTCAGAAGAGTTTCGCAACTCGCGCTTTGTCACCTACAAAGTGAAAGATGCCATCGTCGATCAGTTTCGTGAAGCCACCGGTACCCGCCCTAATATCAGCGTGAGCAATCCCGATATTCGGCTGAATATTCATATTGCCGAAGACCAAGCCACACTGAGTTTAGACTCCAGTGGCGAGAGTTTGCATCGTCGTGGCTATCGGCAAGAGAGCGTTGAAGCGCCTCTGAACGAGGTGTTGGCGGCTGGAATGATTTTGATGAGCGGCTGGAAAGCCGACACCGATTTCATCGATCCCATGTGCGGCTCGGGCACATTGCTCATCGAAGCTGCCCTCATCGCACGCAATATCAATCCCGGTGTGTTTCGCAAAGCGTTTGCATTCGAGAAATGGCCCGACTTCAATCAAGAACTCTTCGACACCATCTACAACGATGATTCGCAAGAACGCGACTTCACCCACCACATCTATGGCTATGATGTCGACATGAAAGCCGTGAACACAGCGCGGCTCAATGTGAAAGCTGCAGGCCTCAGCCAAACGATAACGGTGGAACAACAAGACTTCAAAGACTTTAAAAAGCCTGCAGAAAAGAGCATCATCATGACCAATCCTCCCTATGGCGAGCGCATCTCTACACCCGACCTTTTAGGCACGTACAAGATGATTGGCGAACGTCTGAAGCATGAGTTTGGCGGAAACGAAGCCTGGATTTTGAGCTATCGCGAAGAATGTTTCGAACAAATCGGGTTGAAACCCAGCATCAAAATCCCACTCTACAACGGCAGCTTGGAATGCGAATTCCGCAAATATGCCCTCTTCGATGGGAAGATGAAAACCTTCAGGGCTGAAGGAGGTGTAGTGAAAAGCGAGCGCGAAAAGCGTGAGATGGCGCAGAAACATCGCTTTAAAAAGAACCGAGAGTTTAAACAACACTTAGACGATGACGGCGAACAGGCCGACAACCACCACTCGCATTTCAAACATGCGAAACGGGATGTGCGCAGTGAAGGTGCGCGAAAGCCCTTCCGTTCGCATAAAGGTGAGGACCATGCTGATGTGCAAGAACAAAACAATCAAAAATATAAATTGTTGGGCCACCGCTACGAAAAGCGTGATCGCAAACGCACGAAGATTGATCAAAGGCGTGGCAGAAGCAACGAAAGAGACAATCATTTTCAAGAAGACGAGTAAAATGAAAAAAGCTGTTACCTTTATTTTTACCCTGTTATCGATGTTTACACCATTGCAAGCACAGGATTTAAAGCCGCTCACCTTAGAAGATTTAAACTTCGGTGGGAAGAATTATTACCACATGATTCCGCAAAATCGCTACACCACTTGGTGGGGCGATGTGCTGGTGCGCTTAGATGTTGAAGACTGTTTTGTGGTCGATAAAGCCACAGGAAAAGAGGCAAAACTCTTTTCTCTAAACGACCTCAACGCTTGGAGTGGTGCAGAACTTCGGAATCTTTACAACCTACAATTTCCCGAAGAAGGCAAGACATGGGTGTGGATAAACGACAGGAAGCATCGCCATTTGTTTGACTGGAAAGCGAAAAAGACGCTTTGGCAAAGCGATTTAGAAAAAGCAAAACATGCGCAAGCCGAAAACTTTTCTGCTGTTTCACGGAACTTAGCCTATGTGAAAGACCATCAATTGCATGTGTTGGATGCACAAGGAAATGACGTCCAACTCACGACAGATGGCAGCAAAAACATTGTTTATGGCCAGTCGGTTCATCGCAATGAGTTTGGTATCAACGGTGGACTCTTTTGGAATGGCGATGGGACAAAATTGGCTTTCTATCGCATGGATCAATCCATGGTGGCCGATTATCCGCAAGTTGACATCCCCGAACTCGATTGGAAGCCCAAGGATGGAGAGAGCAGAATGGCCACATTAGACCCAGATCCCTACCCCATGGCTGGCGAAACATCGCATCAAGTGACGGTGGGGGTGTATGACGTGAATACACAAAAGGTGGTTTATTTGCAAACAGCTAATCCTATTGACCGCTATTTCACCAACCTTTCGTGGTCACCCGATGGGGAAAACATCTATCTCTTTGAGCTCAACCGCGACCAGAACGATTGCCAACTCATTTGCTACGATGCTGTAACGGGGCAGAAATTGCAAGAGGTATACCGCGAAACCGACAGCAAATATGTAGAACCACAACACCCCATTACTTTCCTACCTTGGGATAAAAATAAATTTATTCTGTGGAGTCAGAAAGATGGTTACACACACCTTTATTTATATAACACTGCAGGAAAGGCATTGAAACAAATCACCAAGGGACAATGGGTGGTGCTCAATCTTTTGGGCTTCGACACCAAACGTAAAGCCATCATCATTGAAAGCAATGAGCTAAGCCCCATACAAAAGAATATTTTCAGTGTTGCCATCAACACAGGAAAACGCACTTTGATTGATGAAAACGGTGCTGGCTGGCATTCAGGTGTACTCTCTCCAAGTGGAACTTACTTGGTTGACAACTATCAAACGCCGACAATTCCACGCAAGATAGCACTCATCAATACAGAAAACCGCCAACATACAACTTATTTTTCGGCTGCCAATCCATGGCAAGGCTACACCGTTCCCACCTATGAGCTGGGGAAAATCAAGGCTGCAGATGGCATAACCGACTTGTATTATCGCATGGTGAAGCCCTTAAACTTCGATCCCAAGAAGAAATATCCCACCATCGTTTACGTTTATGGAGGTCCACATGCCCACAATGTGGATGCACGATGGCACTATGGAAGCCGCGGCTGGGAGACCTATATGGCCGAAAAAGGCTATCTTTTATTTATCTTAGACAACCGTGGAAGCGAACATCGCGGAAAGGCTTTCGAGCAAGTAACGTTCCGACAATTAGGCGAAGAAGAGATGAAAGACCAAATGCAGGGCGTGGCATTCCTAAAATCTCTGCCTTATGTTGATGCCAACCGCATGGGTATTCATGGCTGGAGCTTCGGTGGATTTATGACCATCAACCTCATGACCACCTATCCCGATGTATTTAAAGTGGGTGTGGCTGGTGGTCCTGTCATTGATTGGAAATGGTATGAGGTGATGTATGGCGAACGCTATATGGACACGCCACAGACCAATCCCGAAGGCTATGCTAAATGCAGTTTGTTGCCAAAGGCTAAGAACTTAAAAGGAAAGCTGCAAATTATCATCGGCTTGAACGACCCAGTCGTGGTACCTCAACATGCGTTCTCGTTCTTAAAAGCTTGTATTCAAGACGGCACACAACCCGACTTTTTCGTCTATCCAGGTGAGCCCCACAACATGAGAGGCCACCAAAGCGTGCACCTCCACAAACGAATCAGTCAATATTTCTTTGATTATTTAAAATAACCCCATCATGAAGTTGTTATTAATAGGAGCAGGAGGCCGCGAGCATGCCTTAGCTTGGAAGATGGCTCAAAGCCCACAATGTGATAAACTTTATATTGCACCAGGCAATGCTGGCACGAAAAATTGCGGAGAGAATGTACCCATTTCCGTCAACGACTTTGAAAAGTTGAAAGCCTTTTGCGTCGACAATCAAATTGATATGGTTGTCGTAGGACCCGAAGACCCTTTAGTTAACGGCATCTATGACAACTTTAAAGCCGATGCACGAACAAAAGATATCCCTGTAATTGGACCATCAAAAGCTGGTGCAATGCTCGAAGGTAGCAAGGATTTCGCGAAAGCTTTCATGCAACGCCACAGCATTCCCACCGCAAAATATAAAACCATCAGCAAAGCCAATCTTGAAGAAGGCCTGCAATTCTTGTCCGAGCTGCAAGCACCTTATGTACTGAAAGCCGATGGTTTGTGTGCAGGGAAAGGCGTTTTAATCCTGCCCACATTAGAAGAAGCGCAAAAGGAACTGCGCGAAATGCTCGATGGTATGTTTGGTAATGCCAGCACCCACGTGGTGATTGAGGAGTTTTTGAGCGGCATTGAATGCAGCGTATTCGTGCTCACTGATGGAAAAGACTACAAAATCCTGCCCGAAGCAAAAGATTACAAACGCATTGGCGAACACGATACAGGGTTGAACACCGGTGGAATGGGCAGTGTCTCGCCTGTTCCCTTTGCCACAAAAGAATGGATGCAGAAAGTGGAAGAGCGCATCATTCGCCCAACGATTGCCGGCCTGCAGCAAGAACACATCGACTACAAAGGATTTATATTCTTCGGGCTCATCAATGTAAAGGGCAATCCGATGGTCATAGAATATAACTGCCGCATGGGCGATCCAGAGACAGAAAGCGTGATGTTGCGTATCAAAAGCGACTTAGTGGATTTGTTTAACGGTGTGGCTGAAGGCAATTTAAGCACGCGCTCACTCACCATTGACGAGCGTGCGGCTGTTTGTGTAATGCTTGTAAGCGGCGGCTATCCGGGGCATTATCAAAAAGGATTTCCCATACACGGACTCGAACATGCCGGCGAAAGCGTCATTTTCCACAGTGGAACCGCCGAGCAAAAAAACGAGGTTGTGACCCATGGCGGGCGCGTGTTGGCCATTTCCTCCTACGGAAAAGATAAAGACGAGGCACTTCAGAAAAGCTTTGCAACGGCACAACGAATAACCTTTGAAGGCAAATATTTCAGAAGTGACATTGGAAAAGACTTGTAAATGGCCAAGAAAAGAATACAAGAGAAAATCGTCAACAGTCGGCTACTGTTCCCCACCATTCTCATTTATGGCGCCCTTCTCATGGCGTTGAGGTGGAACAGTCAGCCACAAATGTGGATGCAAGGGCTCAGTATTGCATCCACAACCATTCTCATGCTGGCACTCAATAACCGCTATGCGCTGCTACGCGTGTACAGTCGTATGGTCTCTATCGCCTATGTTGTGCTTTCAATGTTGCTTCTGCAAGAACCATTCGGCTTGGACGAGACCCTCATTCCCGTGTGTTTTGCAGCCTTCTTCTTTGTTCTTTTCAATGCCTATCAAGACCGACAACAGGCCGGAACCATCTTCTATGCATTCTGCATGATGGGCATCGCAAGCATCTTTCGTCCGCAGATTTTATACTTCGTGCCCATCCTATGGTTCATCCTCATCGTCTTTATTCTAGCCTTTAGTTTCCGCACTTTCATTGCTTCGCTCTTGGGATTGCTGCTGCCTTATTGGCTTCTTTCGGGCTATTATTGCTATCAAGGGACACCATTCCTAATCCTCTCGCACCTCACGGCCATCATACAACCCCAAGATTTCTTCCATACTGTCGCTTTCAACGAACATCAATGGGTAACCTTTGCCGCGCTCGCACTCTTAAATATTACCGGCATCATTCATTTTTTGCGCAACAGCCATTTAGATAAAATCAAAATATGCATGTTCTATGGAGCCTTCATGGTGTTTCAATTAGCCTGCGTTGCATTTATTTTCGCACTGCCCGAATACGTGTCTTTAGGATTAAGATTGATGACGATTCCGACAGCAATCCTTATCGCCCACTTCCTAAGCCTGACCCACACCTGGCTCACCAACATCGCATTTCTCGCCATTACGATTTTACTCTTCCTGCTCACACTTTACAATTTATGGATTCCATCATCGCTTTTTTAATCGACTGGGGCGCTTGGGGCATGCTCTTTTCTGCCTTCTTAGCAGGCAGTTTCCTGCCTTTTAGCAGTGAAGCTGTCATGTTAGGACTGCTGGCTGCAGGTGTACATCCGTGGCCACTCATCCTCTATGGCACCGTGGGTAACGTGGCTGGAGGCCTCTTTAATTATGCCATAGGCCGACAAGGACGGTTGGACTGGATTGAGAAATACCTGCACGTGAAACCCGAGAAGTTGCAACGTGCACAACGATTTATGGGTGAACGGGGTGCACTGATGGGCTTTTTCGCCTTCCTACCGTTCATCGGAAGTGCCATCACCATTGCATTGGGACTGATGCGTGCCAACCTTTTACTATCGACACTCAGTATCACTGCAGGAAAATTTCTGCGCTATGTGCTGCTGGCCATGTCAACAGTTTCGCTCACAGCCTGTACAAGTCCCACAGCCAAGTCTACACAAACGCTGATGGTTTCGATTGAACCGCTACGCTATTTTGCCGAAGAAATCGCCGGTAATCGTTTTCAGGTGACCACGATGGTGCCGCAAAACAGCAATCCCGAAACCTATGAACCCACCGCACAACAAATGATGGCACTCAGCGAGAGCCGGCTGTTTTTCATGGTAGGTGAAATTGGATTCGAACGCACCTGGGCAAAACGATTGCAGCAAAACGCTCCCCAAACAACGTTTGTCAACACCTCCAATGGTATCAAACTGATAGCACATGGACACGGCATCAGCGATCCCCACACGTGGATGAGCTGCAGAAACGCCGACATCATGGCACGCAACATGCTGCAAGCTCTCACCCAGTGCTCGCCCAAAGACAGCAGCTATTTTGCAAAGAACTTTCAGCACCTGCAGCAGACGATTGCGCAAACCCATCAAGCCCTCACTGCAACGCTGCAAGGCAAGCACCCCGCCTTTCTCATCTACCACCCCTCACTCTCCTATTTTGCGCACGAATATGGCCTGCAACAGCTCACCATCGAAGAAGAAGGACGCGAACCCAGCGCCTTGCAACTGCAACAACTTATCGAAACAGCACGCCAAAGAAAGCCCCGCGTGCTCTTCATGCAAAAGGAGTTTGCCAACCGAAACATTCACGTTGTAGCCGAGAGTACCCACACAAAAATCATTGAAATCAACCCGCTTTCCTACCAATGGCCGCAAGAAATGCGCCACATCGCACAAGCCCTGAAATGAGTAAGCCCATCATCCAAATCCGACAACTCACGGCCGCCTATGCACAAAAGACCGTGCTCCGCAATGTCTCGCTCACCATTTACGACGACGATTACTTAGGTATCATCGGCCCTAATGGCGGTGGAAAGACCACACTCATGAAACTTATCTTGGGCATGATGAAACCACAGAGCGGCACCATCGCCTATTTCAAACAAGGAAAGCGTGTCGAACAAATCCGCATGGGCTATCTGCCACAATACACCAACATCGACAAGCACTTTCCCATTGTAGTGAATGACGTAGTGCTTTCGGGCATCAAGCAACCACTTTTCAAGAGCTATACTGCGCAACAACGGCAGCAAGCCTTGCAAACCCTACAACAAATGGAGCTTGCCGACTTGCAACAACGTCCCATAGGCCAGCTCAGCGGCGGTCAAATGCAGCGCGTGTTGCTCGCACGTGCCATTGTTGAAAAGCCCGATGTGCTGATTCTTGATGAACCCAACACCTATATCGACAAGCGATTTCAAGAACAGATGTACCAGATGCTGGCCGACCTCAATCGGCAATGTGCCATCGTGATGGTGAGCCACGACATCGCCGAGACTGTGCACTATGCCAAACATATCGCCTGCGTGAACGAGACATTGCACTATCATCCCACAACCGACATCCCGCAAGACAAGCTCGAAGAGCACTTCCTGCACATTTGAAACGCCACACCAGCCGAGGCATAGATGCAAGCTGGCCAGAACATTTTCGCTTCCATCCACTTCCAAGTCCTTTTCGTTTTGCAGAGCGAAATGCACCATCTTCGAACGTGGATACTGCAAAAGGAGCAATAAGCCTATTCGGCAATTACAAAAACAGGCGCTTTTACGGGCTAATAGCTGCTGGTTAGCAACGCAAACAAGCGCAAATTCCGCGAAAATCTATGATAGATGAAGTGGCGCGGGCATGTTTTTTGACGAAAGATGGCCGAAATAATATTTTTATTACTATTTTTGTAGCCAATTTGAACAGCGTACAAAGAAAAATAACTAAAAAAAGAATAAATTAAAATGGCAGCATTAGGAAAAATCAGAAGTAAAGGTGCCTTGCTGATGGGAATCATCGGTTTGGGCTTGTTTTCCTTCATTGCCGAAGAAGCATTCCGTTCGTGCGAGTCGTCTCGCAACAACGAACGCCAGCAAATCGGCGAAGTTTTAGGTGAAAAAATCAATGTGAACGATTTCCAAAAATTAGTTGATGAATATACCGATGTCATCAAAATGCAACAGGGAACCGACGCGTTGAACGATCAACAGCTAAACCAAGTGAAAGACATGGTTTGGAACACCTATATCCAAACCAAGATTGTGGAGAACGAAGCAAAGAAATTGGGCTTGCGCGTCACCGATGAAGAGATGCAAAATGTGCTGAAACAAGGCACCAACCCCATGCTGATGCAGACTCCGTTTGTGAACCAACAGACCGGCCGTTTCGATGCCAATGCGCTGCAGAAGTTCTTGGCCGAATATGACACGCAACGCAATGCCAATCCGCAGATGGCACAACAATATGAAACCATCTACAAATATTGGACATTCATTGAAAAGACCCTGCGCCAGCAACTCTTGGCACAGAAATATCAGGCACTGCTGGCACATTGCATCTTGTCGAACCCTGTGGCAGCAAAGATGGCGTTCAACGAGGAAAACCAGGAGAGCCAAATTCAGCTGGCTGCCTTCCCCTATAACACCATTCAAGACGACAAGGTGAAGATCAGCGACAGCGATTTGAAAGAAAAATACAACGAGTTGAAGCCCCGTTTCCGCCAATATGTGGAAAGTCGCGACATCAAATATATCGACATTCAGGTGACTCCTTCGCAAGCCGACCGTGCTGCTTTGCAAAAGGAATTTGCAGGCTATGCTCACGATTTGGCTACGGCTGAAGACCCTGCCAACGTGGTGCGCAAGAGTGCTTCGTTGGTGAACTACTTGGGATTGCCCCTCACCAAGGCGGCTTATCCTGCCGATATTGCGGCGAAGCTCGATTCCATGTCGGTCGGACAGACCACGGCTGTAACCGAGAATAAAATGGACAATACGCTCAACCTTGTGCGTTTGCTGGCGAAACAGCAACTGCCCGACTCCATTGAATACCGCCAAATTCAAGTGGGCGGTGCCAACATCGACGCGGCACGCAAGACGGCTGACTCTATCTACACCGCGCTTTCGGCTGGTGCCGACTTCGAAGTCATTGCGAAGAAATACGGACAAACGGGGCAAAAGACTTGGTTGACCAGCCAGCAATATCAAGCTGCGCCGTCGATGGACAACGACACGCGCGACTATCTCATGACGCTCAACACCATGGGAGTGAACCAAATTAAGAACATCGCCCGACCACAAGGTAACATCATCGTGCAGGTGCTCACACGCAAAGGCATGACCGAGAAATATACCGCAGCCGTTATCAAGAAGCAAATTGAGTTCTCGAAGGCCACTTATAGTGCGGCTTTCAACAAGTTCTCTGCATTCGTGAGTGCCAACGCAAAGGCCGACGACCTGTTGAAGAATGCGGCAAAGAGCGGCTATCGGGTGCAAGAGGCACGCGACATCACCACGTCGACCCACTATTTGGCTAACATCCACGGCACACGTGATGCCTTGAAATGGCTCTTCGAAGCCAAACAAGGCGATGCTTCACAAATGTTTGAATGCGGCGACAACGACCACTTGCTCATTGCAGTGCTCACGAAAATCAATCCTGTGGGCTATCGCGGTTTAGACGACGCGCAAGTGAAAGACGTGGTGCGCGCCGAGGTGTTGAAGGACAAGAAGGCCGACATGCTCAAACAAAAGTTGCAAGGTGTGAACAGCATTGCTGCGGCTAAGGCAAAAGGCGGTCAGGTGATGGACATCAACCAAATCACTTTCGCTGCACCGGTCTTCGTTACTGCGTTGGGAGTGAGCGAGCCAGCCTTGAGCGGTGCCGTTTATGCTACGGCTAAAGGTAAATTCACAACACAACCTGTGCAAGGCAATGCCGCCGTTTACGTGTTCCAAGTAACCAATAAAGCAATGCGCCCAGGCAAGTTTAACGACAATGTCATGGAGCAGAAACTCCGTCAACAGGCATTGCAGAACGCAGGCAACTTTATGAACGAACTCTATCTCAACGCCAACGTGGTAGACAACCGTTATCTGTTCTTCTAATGATGACTCACATTTAAATTATAAGTAATATGGATGTAACTTTATTATTATCGACCTACGGAAAGTACTTCCCTGAGGAGCGCTTCGCCGATGTAAAAAACATTCTTGAGAACATGAGCGAAGACAAACAAGCTGCCCTCGCCATGGCAGGCTTTAAAGACCCTACCATAAGCCTCATCATCTCACTTTTAGGTGGCGCTTTTGGTGTTGACCGTTTCTACATTGGTGACACAGGATTGGCCGTTGCCAAACTCCTCACCTGTGGTGGATTAGGCATTTGGAGCATCATCGATTGGTTCTTAATCATGGGCGCTGTTCATGAAAAGAATTTCCAAAAGCTCCTTGCATTGGCTTGATATCAAACAAGAGCTGCGCATACTCTTCGTGCTGTATTGCGCAGCTTTTTTATGGCTTATCGCACAGGCAGTAGGCCATTTTCATGTGGTGGTGTGTCCGTTTCGGCTCATCACCTCGCTCCCTTGTCCGGCATGCGGCACCACACGCGGCATGCTTTTGCTCGCACAAGGACATGCGCTTGCAGCACTGAAAAGCAACCTCAATCTGCTCTTCATCGTTCCGGCGATGATGGTCTACACGTTTTCACTCCTTAGTGATGCCTGCTTCAAAACCCGTTTTGTGCTGCGAAACTACCTGCGGTTCCGATTGTTTTTCATGCATAAGACCGTCTTGATAGTATTCTTCATGTTTGAGGCCTTCGCGTGGCTCACCCATTTCGTTTGGAATTAAAGGGCGAGCCACACAAAAGCAATGGACATTAACGTTGCACAAGCGCTAATGCCTGCACCATCTCTTGCTGCAATTTCCGGGCAGCCGCCGCAGCCGCTTCGGCAAAATCGTGACCGGTGCCGGCGTAAAGAATGCCGCGCGAGGAGTTGACCAACAGACCGCAATCTTTCGTCATGCCATATTTGCACACCTCTTGCAGACTTCCACCTTGCGCACCTACACCGGGAACCAACAGAAAATGATGGGGAACAACACGGCGAATGTCTTCGAACAGTTTGCCTTGCGTGGCCCCCACGACATACATCAGATGCTCATCCGAGCTCCACGCCTGACTGGTTTCCAACACTTTCTCAAACAAACGCTGTCCCGTGGTGAGCGGCGCAAATTGAAAATCCTTGCTGCCCGGATTGCTGGTGAGCGCCAACACAATCACCCACTTTCCAGGATAACCCAAGAAAGGTTTCACGCTGTCTTCGCCCATATAGGGTGCCACGGTCAGCGCATCTACGGCATAGGTTTCGAAAAACGTTTTGGCATAGCGCGCACTGGTATTTCCGATGTCGCCGCGCTTGGCATCGGCGATGACGAAATGGTGCGGACAGTGCACCTTCAGATAGTCGATGGTGCGTTCAAAGGCCTGCAATCCCTTGAGCCCGTAGCACTCATAAAAAGCCAAGTTGGGTTTGTAGGCCACACAAAAAGGTGCCGTTGCATCGATGATGGCCTTGTTGAATTCGAAGATAGGGTCGTCAGACGCCTGCAAATGTGCGGGAATCTTCTCCACATCGGTATCCAAACCGACACAGAGAAACGACTTCTTCTGAAAAATCTGAGAAATAAGTTCTTGCTTGTTCATACGCTTAAGAGTTTTGCTCAAAGGTAATAAGAAAAAGCGAACGAGCGAAATTCTGTCCGCACTATCCTGCTACAGGCACCCCAAATTCTCGATGGGTTGCGGCAAAATTGCGCTACATCAACGATAACGCTACGCGCAATTAAAAAAAATGCCAATTCCTTTGCAAGCTATTCAATCTTTCCTTATCTTTGCGCCGCGAATTAGATTGTATTTAAATAGCATTAGAACGTATGAAAAAGTTATTATTTGTGGCCATGACGATACTTTTTGGTATCGCGGCCTACGCACAAAATTCAGTTGTAGACACGTTGAAGGCGCAAAAAGAGGCGTTGAAACTGACGACAGAGTTGAATAAATTGCAGCTATCTTATGAAAAGGAGAAAGCCAATTACAGCAAGTTGAATGAAGAGGTGGACAAGCTCAACGCCGAGGCAAATGCAGCGACCACAGCTTTCAACACCTCGAATGCCTCGAACACGGTGAAAGATGCCAAGGAGACGATAAAGCAGCTTAAGGCCGCGAAAAAGGCCAACAAGAAATTAGAAAAGAGCCAAAAGAAACTGCAATGTTATGAGAAGAAGATTGCCAAGACGAAAGAGAAGCTCGACAATTTGGACAAGCGCGTGAAGTTTGTCAACCAATAACGGGCATTCATAACATCATCAAAGCGCCGTGTTCGCCAATGAGCACGGCGCTTTTTTGTTTTCCCTCTGCGGCGACTGCGCTTCTCCAAAGCGGATGGCAACGCAGGTTGCGGGCCTTTGCTGTACGGGGGACAAACGGTTGTTCCCCACTCGAAAATTGAAAATTCCCCGGGAACTAACGCGTTTTTGTTTAAAAATTGATTAGCCCCCCCCGGGAACTAACGCATTTTTTCTTTGAAACGGATTAGATACACTGTAACTAACGCATTTTTTCTTTGAAACAGATTAGATACACTGTAACTAACGTGTTTTTTCTTTAAAACGGATTAGATACACTGTAACTAACGCGTTTTTTCTTTGAAACAGATTAGATACACTGTAACTAACGCATTTTTTCTTTGAAACAGATTAGATACGCTGTAACTAACGCATTTTTTCTTTGAAACGGATTAGATACACTGTATCTAACGCGTTTTTTCTTTGAAACAGATTAGATACACTGTAACTAACGCGTTTTTTCTTTGAAACGGATTAGATACACTGTAACTAACGCGTTTCGACTCGGGAACGTTAAGAATGAAGGTTCAGGATAGCTCCGTCTCCTTTAGTTTTTCAGCGTTCTCGGCCACGGTGAGCGCATCGATCATGTCTTGAATGTCGCCGTTGAGAAAACCTTGCAAGTCGTGGGTGGTATAGCCGATGCGATGGTCGGTGACGCGTCCTTGCGGAAAGTTGTAGGTGCGGATTTTGGCCGAACGGTCGCCCGTAGACACAAGACTTTTGCGTCGGTTGGCAATGTCGTCTACATATTTCTGGTGCTCACGGTCGTGAATAAAGGTGTAGAGACGGCTCAGCGCGCGCTCTTTGTTTTTGGGCTGGTCGCGCGTTTCGGTACATTCAATGAGTATCTCTTCCACCTCGCCCGTGTTGGGATTTCGCCAGGGATAGCGCAACCGCACACCCGATTCTACCTTGTTCACGTTCTGTCCGCCGGCACCGCTCGAGCGGAAGGTGTCCCATTTGATGTCGCCTTCGTTGATGTTGACTTCGAATTTGTCGGCTTCGGGCAACACAGCCACTGTGGCAGCACTGGTTTGCATGCGTCCATTTGACTCGGTAACGGGCACGCGCTGCACGCGATGCACACCACTTTCATATTTCATCGTGCCATAGACATCGGCACCACTGATGGCAAAATCAATCTCTTTATAACCTCCCACGGCACCCTCGGAAACGTCGGTCACGCTGAGCGTCCAGCCTTTGGTGTCGCAATAGCGTTTGTACATGTTGAACAAATCGCCGGCAAAGAGCGCCGCTTCGTCGCCACCTGTTCCGGCGCGAATTTCCATTTGCACATTCTTTGCATCCTCGGGATCTTTCGGCACCAGCAGCAACTTTATCTCTTCTTCTAATTGAGGTTGCAGCGTTTCGTTTTCGGCCAGCTCTTCGCGTGCCATGTCCTTGATGTCGTTGTCGCTTTCGTTGGCCAAAATATCCTTGGCCTCTCGGATGGCATTGAGGCAAGCGATGTAGCGTTTGCGTGCATTCATGATGTCGCCTAAATCCTTCCATTCCTTGGTGAGTTTCACGTAGCGCCGTTGGTCGGCTATCACATCGGGGTCGGTGATGAGCGTGCTCACCTCTTCGAAGCGGCTCTCCAACCCATCTAATTTCTGAAGTATGTTGTTGTTATCGGGCATATCTTTTTACCTTTTATCTCTGTTATAAATCTTTGTTTTGTGTCTATTGATACTCGAATGTTCCGTAGGGCGAAACAATCGTGAGCTGCTTTTCGCCGGCTTCCACGCGGCCAACAATCTGCGCATCGACCTTGAAACTGCGGCTGATGCTGATGAGTTCGTCGGCAACCTGGGACGTAACATAAAGTTCCATGCGATGTCCCATGTTAAACACCTGATACATTTCGCGCCACGCAGTGCCCGAACTCTTTTGAATGGCTTGGAACAAAGGCGGAAGCGCGAAGAGGTTGTCTTTGATGACATGGCAGCCTTGACCCACGAAATGGAGCACCTTCGTTTGTGCGCCTCCCGTGCAATGCACCATGCCGTGGATGTTTTGGCGTTGCGCGTCTAACATGCGTTTGATGATGGGGGCATAGGTGCGCGTGGGCGAAAGCACTAGTTGAGCTGCGTTGAGCGAAGTGCCAGGCACACTGTCGGTGAGTGCATATTGTCCGCTATAAACCAGCGTTTCGGGCACGTTGTGATCGAAACTCTCGGGATATTTCTCGGCCAAATACTTGGCAAACATATCATGGCGGGCACTCGTAAGCCCATTGCTGCCCATACCTCCGTTGTAGCGTTGCTCATAGGTGGCTTGCCCCGTGGAACTCAATCCCACGATAACGTCGCCCGGCCGGATATTTCGGTTGTCAATCACATCGGCACGACGCATGCGGCATGTGACGGTCGAGTCGACAATGATGGTGCGTACCAAGTCGCCCACATCGGCCGTCTCGCCACCGGTAAGCGTGATGCCGATGCCCATAGCGCGCAGTTCGGCCAAGAGTTCCTCGGTGCCATTGATGATTGCCGAAATGACTTCGCCCGGAACAAGCAATTTGTTACGGCCGATGGTGCTCGAAACCAAGATATTATCTACGGCTCCGACGCAGAGCAAATCGTCGGTATTCATCACGATGGCGTCTTGCGCAATCCCTTTCCAAACACTCAAGTCTCCCGTCTCCTTCCAATATAAATAGGCCAGCGATGACTTGGTGCCCGCCCCGTCGGCGTGCATGATGTTGCAATAGGCTGGGTCGTTGCCCAGAATATCGGGCAGAATTTTACAAAAAGCTTGTGGGAAAATTCCTTTATCGATGTGCTTAATGGCGTTGTGCACATCTTCTTTCGCAGCACTGACACCGCGTTGCATGTAACGATTGTCCATTGATAATGTTGTTTAAAGGGGATGGGGTTATTGTTGATGCCAAAAGTTCCAGCTCTCAAAAGCTTGCAGAAGCAGCATTTCTAAGCCATTCTTCACCAAGGCGCCACGCTCAATGCCCTTCTGCATGAAGCGCGTCTCGTCGGGATTATAGATTAAATCGTAAAGCAAATGATGGCTGTCCATAGCGTCATAAGGAAGTGGTGGACACGCATCGGCTTTGGGATACATGCCGCAGGGGGTGCAGTTGACCACTACATGATAGTCGCGAATGAGCTCTGGCGTCACCTCATCATACGTGATGGCATCTGCCTTGGCCGTTCTGCTCACAAACAAGGTCTCTAAGCCCAACGACCTTAAGCCATAATGAATGGCCTTGGCCGATCCGCCTGTACCCAAGATGAGGGCTTTTTTGTGGAAACGCTCGAGCATAGGTTCTATGCTCTTTGTAAAACCAATCACATCGCTATTGAAACCTTTCAACAGCGTTTTACCACCTTTATGCTCCACGCGAATAACATTCACAGCACCAATGGCACGCGCTTCTGGCGTTATATCATCCAAAAAACTGATGACGGCCTCCTTGTAAGGCAGCGTTACATTAAGCCCCTTCAACGTGGGATTTTGCGCCAAGACCTCGGGTAACGACGCGATATTCTCGATTTGGAAATTGCAATATTGTGCATCAATGCCTTCATTAGCAAACTTCTCATTGAAGAAACTTATCGAGAACGAGTGTCCCAAGGGATAGCCTATGAGTCCAAATGTTTCCATAAAAATGGGCGAAGAATTATTTTGTTGCTAAATAAAGTGTGCAGACTCCGGCCGTTAAACGCTTGAAAGATGCCGCTTGAAAGCCCGATTTCTTTAGAATATCCACCATTCTTTCGGCCTGTGGGAAAGCCTCTATGGTGTGTGTGAGATAGCTATATGCACTGGAATCTTTCGAAACCAGTTTGCCATAGAGTGGCAAAAACGTGTGCGAATAAATCGCAAAAAGCTGCTTCATGGGGAAGGATATGGGCTGCGTTAATTCGATAATACATAAATGTCCTCCCGTTTTAAGCACACGACACATCTCGCTCAACCCTTTATCTAAGTCTTGAAAGTTGCGAATACCAAACGCTGCAGTAACGGCATCGAAATGATTATCGGGGAAAGTAAGTTGCGTGCAGTCTTCCTTTTTAAACTGAATGATGTTTCCAAGCCCTTCGCTTGCCACTTTCTCTGCACCAATCTTCATCATCCCTTCGCTGATATCCACCGCCCATAACTGTTGCGGATGGAGCATCTTTGCTGCCAAAATAGCAAAGTCGCCCGTACCTGTCGCGATGTCTAACATACATTGAGGGGCGAAAGGTTGCAGCTTTTGGATGGCCTTTTTCCGCCATCCTCGGTCTATATCCCACGACAAGCGATGATTTAAGGTGTCGTAGGTGGGAGCGATGTTATCAAACATCTCTTCCACCAACTTCCCTTTTTCGGCGTCCTTTCCGTAGGGTTTTATCTCTTCTTGCTTATACATTCGCGGAATATTTCTACACGCAAACAAAGTTAACGCGACTGCAAATAGGCGGTCACATGCTGTTCTATGCGCGTTGCAATGTCGCCATCTTCGGTCGTTCTATCAAATTTTTCACCCGTGATGTGCTCGTAGAGCTCTATATAGCGCTCGCTCACACTGTTTGCATATTCATCGGTAATCTCGGGCATCTTTTGTCCTGGCTCATTCATAAAGTGATGTTCAATGAGCCACTGGCGCACAAACTCTTTTGAAAGTTGCCGTTGCGGCTGCCCCGCTTTGAACTTTTCTTCGTAGCCTTCTGCATAGAAATAGCGACTGGAGTCGGGCGTATGAATCTCGTCGATGAGATAGATTTTACCATCACGTTTACCAAACTCATACTTTGTGTCGACTAAAATCAATCCCTGCTTAGCAGCAATCTCTTGCCCCCGCTTGAAAAGACGACGGGTATAGTCTTCGATAACCTCGTAATCTTCCTTGCTTACAAGCCCCTGACGAATAATCTCTTCTTTCGAGATATTGAGATCATGCCCCTCGTCAGCCTTGGTCGTTGGTGTTACGATAGGCTCGGGGAACCGCTCATTTTCGCGCATTCCATCCGGCAATTTCACGCCACAAAGGTCACGACATCCTTCTTGATAGGCACGCCAAGCACTACCTGTAAGGATAGAACGGATAATCATCTCCACACGGAAGCCTTCACACTTCAAACCCACTGTGACCATAGGGTCGGGCGTAGCAAGTTTCCAGTTGGGGCAGATGTCAGCTGTGGCATCTAAAAACTTCTCCGCAATTTGGTTGAGCACTTGTCCTTTAAAAGGAATTCCTTTGGGCAACACCACATCGAAAGCCGATATTCTATCGGTTGCCACCATTACCATGAGGTCGTCGTTAATGTTGTAAACATCGCGCACTTTCCCGTGATACACACTCTTCTGTCCATTGAAATGGAAATCAGTTGTTGTTAATGCTTTCATCTTGATGATCAATTTATGTCGTTATCTATATGGTCTATAAACGTTGTATAATGTTCGTCATCGTTGCCTTTTTCCTTTCCTGACTTACTTTTAGAGCCTGCTTTTTCAGCTGCGACCTGCACTTGCTTGTCGTATGCAGCATAGGCATCAACGATACGCGTAACGAGCTTGTGACGCACAATGTCTTTCTTATCAAGGTTTACCACTCCGATCCCTTCGGTGTCATGCAGAATGTGGAGTGCCTCTTTCAAACCGCTACGCTGCTCACGCGGCAAGTCTATCTGCGTCATGTCTCCCGTGATAATCATCTTTGTGTTCCATCCCATGCGCGTAAGAAACATTCTGATTTGTTGCGGAGTGGTGTTCTGAGCTTCGTCTAAAATCACCACAGCATCGCTCAAGGTACGCCCTCGCATAAAAGCTAACGGCGCGATTTGAATGATATGCTTCTCCATCATGTCTTGCAACTTCACGGCGGGTATCATGTCTTCCAACGCATCATAGAGGGGTTGCAGATAGGGATCGATTTTATCTTTCATGTCGCCCGGTAAAAAACCTAACTTTTCTCCAGCTTCTACTGCCGGGCGACTCAAAATAATCCGCTTGACAACTTTATCTTTTAGCGCACGCACTGCCAATGCAATGCTCAAATAAGTCTTTCCCGTTCCTGCAGGACCAACAGCAAATACCATATCGCAATGCTCATAAGCCTCAACCAATTTTTGTTGATTTTCAGATTTGCTTTTAATGGGACGCCCCGAAATACTATAAACCAACACACCTTTCACAGCGTCGTTCTTTGTCTTTCGTCCCTTAACGATGTCTAAAATATCTTCGTCGGTAAGCGCATTATATTTGAGCACATGGCGTTGCATACTTTCCACGCCTTCTTCAAACTTAGCCATCTCATCCTCATCACCCAAAACACGAATAACATTATCGCGTGCGACAATGCGCAGCTTGGGAAACAGTGATTTTATCATTTGTAGATGACTGTTATTAACGCCATAGAAAACAACGGGGTCAATATCCTCTAAAACAATATGCTTCTCGATCAATGTGTAGCTACTAAAATTTAGCTGCAAATTTATGTTATTTTTTTGAGAGTACCAAATATTTAGTCTACCTTTGTCTATCGAAAAAACAACCTTTTCATAGGCATGAAGATTTCAAAAAACAGATTTCTGTTGGGAGCAGGAATTGTCATTCTATTGCTGGGAATTATGCGTTGCGCCGTGCCCCACACTGCTAAGCAGCAAGTTTCAGGAACAACACATCCAGAGACGATTGATATTCAAGATGATTCTGCGTTGCAATCTTTCAACGGGCAAACAGCTGACACACAAACTGTACAAGTTGTTTTGGCTTATCCTAAATTCTTTCATGCAGATGGTCGCTTGGTAAAAAACCGCATCTATAGTGTACCTAATTTTGGAAAGGCCTTCCCCGATCAAAATGATGTGCAGCTCATTTCAGCACAGAAATATGGTGTTCGCCCTGTACAAAACCGTCAAGAGGCTGAGCATCGCAAAGGTGAACTCACCTATATTGGGAGTAATCCTTATTATTATGTTGACAATTTGAAATCAAGCATTCCTTATTTAGTACCACGTGCAGCCATATTGCTACAAGACATTGGGCGCAACTTTTTCGATTCGTTACAAATAAAGGGAATCCCACTGCACAAGATTATTGTCACAAGCGTAATGCGTTCGAAAGAGGATGTACAAAAACTTCGCAACCACAACCGCAATGCAACACAAAACAGTTGCCATCTTTATGGCACAACCGTTGATGTGTGTTACAACCGTTATAAAACGGTGGAGACAACCCAAGAACCACGACGAAAGGTGCGCAACGACACCTTAAAATGGGTTCTTAGTGAGGTGCTTAACGACCTACGCCTGCAAAATCGCTGTCATATTAAATACGAAGTGCATCAAGGTTGTTTTCACCTCACTGTAAGATAAACATTCTCGCATAAGGTCCCACCCCCATCTTTCCTCCCCTTCCAGAACAAAAACAGAAGCAGTTTCAATAAATAAAAGAATGCTAAATAGCCAACCATGAACTATTTAGCATTTTAAAGTGTGCGCCTGATAGGACTCGAACCTACACGGCATAACCACTAGATCCTAAGTCTAGCGCGTCTACCAATTTCGCCACAAGCGCCTTTATACGTTGCAAAGTTACAATTTAATTTTTAACCAAGCAAAATATACTGTTCCTATTTTCCTTGCTCTATACAATGAAAAATCTGAAAGAATCTGTGTTCCCCATATACAATTCAAGATAGAAGTGCAATTTCTTATTATCACCTATTAAGAAATTGCACTTCTATCTTGAATGGCTAAATGGAAAAATATATTTTCTTCTTCTATTTTTCTCGGATTGCAGTCGGCGGCTCTCCTAATTGTGCCTGCACATAACGACTGAAATGGGCAGGAGAAGAGAAGTTAAACATTTCACTCACTTCAACCACTGACAATCGTTCACTGCGAAGCTGTTGATGGATAGCTAATTTAACAAAATGATTGATCCAATAGTTTGCTGTTCGCCCTGTCACCATTCGGCAGACGGCAGACAGATGTTTGCTCGTAACAAACAATTTATCGGCATAATAAGACACTTCACGATGTTGTTTATATTCGCCGCTTTTCAACATTTCCATAAAGGCTGTTACGAGATGAGAAGAGCGCACTGACACATCGGATGAACCATAAATGCGATTTTGGACATCGAAAATATCCAACAGAAAAAGAAGACAACAGGTGCTAAGCACATCTTTCTGAAAGTGATGTTCATGATCATCGCTCCGCTCAATGATAACGTGCATGTCATCTGTTGCACGCTCAAACTCCTTTTGATTGAGTTGCAAGGCCGGATTGGCTGTAAGTAACAATTCACTCCGAACATCGAAATTAACATCGGGAGTGGATTTCTCAACAAATGGAAAATGAATATAAAGCACTAACACATCAAATGCCATATCGGTCTTTATATGCTGCATGAGTTGCTGTTCGCGAATAACTAAAAGGTCATTTGCTTTAATCTCAAACTGTACTGTGTTGTAAATAAATGTACAACACCCCGCTTTACACAATGCATATACTGCATAGTCTTTCAACTCTTCATTCCCAATCCTATTGAAATTAGAATCAGCGACAACTGTGTGATTGCTCATAGTGAAAAAACTTATAACTCTTTAAGAGCGTATTAATGTATATCGCAAAATTACAAAAAGTATTTTCACTACCTGTAATGATTTTTGAATTCCTCCTTTTTTTATTCAAAAAGCGTTCTTGCGTACTCTATAATTGTATCTTTTCCATGCAAGAAGTCACTTAGTTGCAAGCCTATTTGTGTATCGGGCATAATCCCAAACTCGGTTGTTCGTTTATCTTTATCAAACACTGGACAGGCAGAGAAACGAATACTCCAACCATTCGGAAGCTCACTGCTGAAAGGGAGTCCAGAACCACCACCAGTTTTGTCACCAATTACATGCACTTTAGGACAGCATTTCATACATTTTACGAACTCATTTGCGGCACTATACACGCCACGGTTGGTAAGAATAACGACTGGCTTTTGCCAACGTATGCCCCGACTGGGCTTTAACCATTGTTCCTGGAGTGCAGAAAAGTCATCATGTCGACGGCCCGTTTTATGCTGCATATAGCCCACAAGCAGCGGCTCATTGGTGAAACGCGCTGCCAACTGCTCTGCACTTGAGATGAGCCCACCAGGATTACTCCGCACATCAATAATCAATCCGCGCGCAGGAAGGAAATAGGAAAAAATCTGATCTAAGTTGCCTTCGCCTAACGCTTGATTGAATGTTGCACAGCGAAGATAGCCCACATTATCGTCTAACAGACAATAACGCAGGCCACTGGCCATGCGGAAATTACGCCCCAAATATCGCGTTATAAGCGTATCATACATGTTGGCCGGATAGTTTTCATGCCACGACCAATTACGTGCGACATCAAAACTTGAATACAAATTAACATGTCCGTCGCGCAATTCTGCAAGCATATTGCCCAATACTTCAAAAAGCTGCGCTTCAGTCATTTGTGCATTAATCTGCCGTTGGTAGCGCGCATGCACTTCATTCCAATCCAATCCATATTCTCGTTGCTTGATGGTTAAAAAGCAATAGTGCTCGTCAATGATGTGCCATAAGGCTTCAAAATTGCCTTGTGGATTATCGGCATACGTATCTTCCTTCACGCAACTATTCAGCAAAACGACAGAAAGTAGTGCGAACAAACCTAAATAGAAAAAATGTTTTGCATTCATCGGTTGACTTTAGTTAACTTGAAGGTTTTCACAATGCCCACCAAAAGCGTGTGCGTGTAGCTATGCCGCTTCAGCTCATTGACATGCGATTGCAGATATTCGCCTTGATAACCTATGCAGCAAGTGGCGCGGAACAGTGGGAAATCAAAGGTCAGCCGGTGCGTCAAAGACGGTGCATTGCCGGGATAAGTAGGCACAATGTTGTGGTCATAGTTGCCTTTCGAGAAGATTTCATAATAGGCCTGTCCATAGTTTGGCGAGAACATCAGCCCCGCAACGGGCACGCCTAACGCATAACGAAGACAACACTTTTGCTGACTATTCCGACGGAACGGATTAGGGAAGAGATATTCAACCGCAGCCGTGGGGAGCACACTCAACGAGAAATAGGCCTGCGCAGGATTGTTGCTGTTGCGGGTGTTGTAGAGAAAGCCCAAACCCAACTCAATATTACCTCCTGCTTCTAAGCGCAGCTCTTGCCGTCCCCATTGCCACGACTGGCAAGCATAATGCCAACCATATTGAAAGCGATAGTTCCCCGTCAACTCCTTTCCGCTACCCGAACGCGTGTCGACATAGGCAATGTTGCCTTGATGAACAATCTCCTGCAACATGCGCTTACCCTCGCACTTACGCAACGTGTGACTGATATAGCGAATGTCTGTCCCGTGATATTCCTCAGGACTCAAATAGGTGTCTAAGATATTGGTGGTACCAACTCCCACCATGCGACTGTTGGTTGTGATGCGTTGCGGAATGGACTGGCCATCGGTTTGGGCATGCAACGCAAGACTATTGGCGCTCAAAACACCACACACGACAAGTGCTTCGAGCCACTTAGGTTTCTTCGTTTGTATCATTTGTGAAAAGGTTTAACTGTCCAGTCATCTCATCAACCACCTGCTGTTGGCTCTTACCAGCATCGGGATCCAAATTTTCATCTACCGTCGTTTCTGCTCCATCGGGCTCATCTTCCGCGCTGTTCTCTGGGAAACGAAGCGGCTCTAACTCTTGCACGCTGGCCACGTCCCATGTTGAAAGACGCTTACCTTTGGCTTTAAAACTCTTCTGTCCGATGAAACTTTCGGCATCAATCTCTTCCTTCGGGCGCACGGCATCGGCTCCACCAAAGGTCACTTCCAAACGAGGATAGACCGTGTCGGTGAGCAACAGCAGTTGGCTTTCGGCATTTTCGCCCACGAAATTCTGCTCTTTCTTCGTGGCATCCATCGTGAAGCGTTTCACATAGGTGTAGCCTTGATTATCGGCATCGCGCAACACTGCCGTCCACACCTTCTCGCTATCCCATTTCTCCAAACGCATGATGTTGTCGGGATAGTGGTTGTTGGCATCGAAAGTGGTGAGATAGAAGTCGGCATTGTCTAAAACCACCAAGATGCGATCGTCATCATAGAACTCGCCCAAGAAGCGACCATGCTCTTCGTAGTTGATGCGTTTCACATCGGCATCATACCACACCTTGCGTCCACCCAACGTTGAATGGCCGTGACTCTTCAAGCCGATGCGGTGAATGCTCTGCTTGGTGAGCAGATTACCTTTGGCCGCACGCCCCTTGATGAGGATGTCTTTAAAGTCGCGTTCCAAGAAAATGTTCTGCCGCTTTTTCTTGGGATCAACATCCAACGTAATCTTAATGAGCTCGGCCTCACCATTGGGATTGGCCGTGAAATAAACCACCTTCGAGCCGGGAGTGCCCAGCGTCAGGTCGTATTCGCGGTCGCGCGTCATGGCCGTCACGTTGAAACGCTTCATATAGTAAAACCCCTGTTTGCCATCGCGATAAACCACATTGTAGATGGTGCGTTTGTCGTTTTTCTTGAACACCTGCAACCAAATGATGCCTTTGCCCACGAAAATCTTGTCGGCCACCTTCAACACCTTATATTTTCCGTCGCGATAGAAAATAATCACATCGTCAATATCCGAACAGTTGCACACAAACTCGTCCTTCTTCAACCCCGTTCCGATGAAACCTTCCTGACGATTGATGTAGAGTTTTTGATTGGCCTCCACCACTTTGGCGCTGTCGATGGTGTCGAAACTGCGGATTTCGGTGCGACGCGGATGCGCTTTGCCGTATTTCTCTAAGATGAAGTTAAACCATTTAATGGTGACATCGGTCATGTGATTGAGGTCGTTTTCAATCTCGGCCACCTCAGCTTTGATGCGCGCAATGAGCTCATCGGCCTTGTCCTTGTTGAACTTCAAGATGCGTTGCATTTTGATTTCCATGAGCCGCAAAATATCATCGCGCGTCACTTCGCGAATGAATTCGGGCTTAAACGGCGTGAGTTTTTCGTCGACAAAAGCAATAGCCTCATCCATCGTGTCGGCCGTTTCGAATTTCTTTTCTTTATAGATGCGCTGCTCAATAAAGATGCGTTCCAAACTGGCGAAAAAGAGTTGCTCGAGCAGTTCGCCACGCCGAATTTGCAGCTCCTTGCGCAACAGGCCCATAGTGCTGTCCACACTATGGCGCAACACATCGCTCACCGTGAGGAAACAAGGTTTGTTGTCTTCAATCACACAGCAGTTGGGCGAAATATTAATCTCGCAATCGCTGAAAGCATAGAGTGCATCGATGGTTTTATCGGGTGACACGCCCGGCGCCAAATGCACCTGAATTTCAACCTCGGCCGCCGTGTTGTCGTCCACACGTTTGGCCTTAATCTTCCCCTTGTCAACGGCTTTCAGAATGCTGTCGATAAGCGTCGTGGTGGTTTTGCTGAACGGAATTTCGCGAATGACGAGCGTCTTGCTGTCCAACTTTTCAATCTTCGCCCTCACCTTCAGCACACCACCGCGCTGCCCATCGTTATATTTGCTCACGTCGATGGCACCACCTGTGGGGAAATCGGGATAGAGAGCAAACGTCTCGCCACGCAGATAGTGGATGGCGGCCTCGCAAATCTCCGTCAGATTATGGGGCAGCAACTTGCTGCTCAAGCCCACGGCAATGCCTTCTGCACCCTGTGCCAACAGCAAAGGAAACTTCACAGGCAGCGTGATGGGCTCCTTATTGCGCCCGTCATAGCTCAGTTGCCAATCGGTGGTTTTGGCATTAAACACCACGTCTAACGCGAATTTCGACAACCGCGCCTCAATATAACGTGGAGCCGCAGCACGGTCACCCGTCAGGATGTTGCCCCAGTTGCCCTGACAATCGATGAGCAAATCCTTCTGCCCCATCTGCACCAGCGCATCACCTATCGACGCATCGCCGTGAGGATGGAACTGCATCGTGTGCCCCACAATATTGGCCACCTTATTATATCGGCCATCATCCATGCGCTTCATCGAGTGCAAAATGCGGCGTTGCACAGGCTTCAACCCATCCTCAATGTGCGGAACGGCACGCTCCAAAATCACATAACTGGCATAGTCTAAGAACCAGTTCTTATACATGCCACTCAAATGGTGCACGGCCGAAGCATCAAACTTGTCGGCTGGTGTATAGTCAGAATGGGTGTCGGTGGTGAGTGTTTCGTCCTCGAGGTTGAGGTCCTTGTCTTTTATCTCGTCGTCCATGTGGAAATATTTTTTTGGAATGCTATTTTTGCGATAGCCACAAAATTAGCAAAAAATGGTTATTCAGCCAAACAAAACCTTGTTTTTCGCCCGCAACACCCACGACGGAGCACATGACCCACGCAAACAGTATTACCTTTAAGGCGAAACACAGGAACCGTCCCTACAGCTTCATAACAATTTTCACCAAACCATGATTTTCACCAACCAACGACACCCCTCACACACAAACACACAATGGGGGGAGGAATGCATCACACACTGCCTAAAAAAGTCTTGTAGATATAGGGTGGTGTTACTATAACGTTTCTTTTTGCAGCCCCAAGCACACGCGATAGTGTATTCCACCACAAAAAAGCAGTGTGCATTCCAACCATAGGAACGCACACTATTTATAAATCCAAAGGTCATTAGCCCGTGACCTATTCGATATTGCCCGTCAATGTGAGGTTCTTCAAAGCGTAAGTTCGCTTCCAATAAGGGTTGCTCACATCCATGTTGTTTTGATTGGTAAAATAAAGAACATAGGTATAACCCACCTCTGGTCGTGACGAACTCGTCCAATAGCCTACGCGTTTTCCGACATCGATGAGCTTTCCATTCTCATACCATCCTAAAAGTGGAAAATAAAGCAGCCCCGTGGTGTTGGTGGGTCGAACCTGATGGGTGTAACCATTGAAAATATGCCCATCGAGCGAATTACTTCTGTAATCTTGCCCGTTAGGCGCAACAGCATCCGTATAGCCTGTGGGCAATTTCACCCAAACGCCACCTTTATATAAATGTCCCATCGTGGTCCATGCAGTCTCTTCATCATACCATGTCTCTGCACGCTCAACAATCCATCGAATACCATTCACAGAAGGTGCCAAGCTACTGTGGCGTGTTGCTTGCACGGGATAAGGAAGTGTGTTGTGCCAACGCCAGTCGGCTGGGTTAGAAGGATAGTGAGCCGTCTCTTGCTGTCCGCTAACCGTGGGTTGGAAAGCTTCGTAATTGTGCCAAGCATCATCATTAGCCGTGTTGACATCCCACATATAATATTTTGAGCTATAATTTTTAAAGCCCGACGCGATATCTACGCGAAAATCGTTAATCACCCCTTCATCGCACACCACATTGTTGATTTGTTTGATGAATGTACCATAAACACCAGTCGTCACATCATTGACAGAATAGCGTATGGTAAAGTTATAATAGCCAGCAGGCACCATAGCGTAGCACGCATTCAACGCTTGATTATCGGTTGTGTTGGTAAGCGGGAAGTCCGTTATAGGAAGATCTGTTTTATTTTGCAATTGCCGGTCACCCTCCAGATGCTGTCCGTCAGCAGAGAAATGGAATATGCCTGCTAAAGCCGAAGATCCACCACTCACTGCAGGAGTGGCGGTGATATTGATATTTTTTAACAAGATGTTTTTACCTAATTCGGCATTCGTGCATCGCGGTAAAAAACAAAGATAGCTCACCAAATGATTCAACGTGAAATTAAACTTAATGGGATTGCCTGTGGCACGTGCCACGCCTACACCGCAATCGCCCTTCATGTCACCCATGCTAAAATCATTAGGTGTGTAATTCACCTGATAATTGGTGATTTGTAATTCAGTGCCGGTGCCATAAGTTCCTGTATAACGAACGGCGCAGCCATCGGCATAATCGGATATCACACCCGGCAGCGTGAACTCAGCACTCGCGCCACCGTCATGAAGCTCAGTGTGCATGCTTTTCTGCCAAGTCCCAGTTTTGTCTTGCACCCAAATGAAATCACTTGTCACCCAAAAGGCATCGGCTCCCTGCCCTGGTGTGTGAGTAAAGATGGTGCGCGTTTTCGTTCCATCTTCATTAACCACCACGCGCGATTTTGCGCTTGCTTTGGTATCGTTGATGGTGAATTTCACACCTTGTGTCGTCTCTTGTGATGTTTTCTTTGCTTCTTTCTTGTTTACCTCTGTAAAATTGTCGTTGAAACAAGCTGCAAACAGCCCCACTGCCATGAAAAGCAGTGTGGCCTTGAAAGTTACCTTAATCATCATTGTCCTATTCCTCCTTTGCTTATTCGTTATCCTCATTGTTGCTGACCGAAGCCGAATTGTCTTCATCCGCCCACTCATCCCATTCAATGTTACTGCGCTTGGCATCGCCATAGGTCCCGCCTTGACCAATATGCTTGTGCTGACCACTAACGGCCTGTAATAAATATTCAATCTCCAAATTTAGAACTTTGATTTCGGGTTTTTTATAAGCCCGCATTTGTTTCATCATCATACTTCCTTTTATATTTATATCTATCAAATTAATATTATCCACTCCCTATTTATCCACACGAAAAAGGTGTGCACGAAACTCTGAAAAAACTTCTTGCACACCCTTTGTTTGTAAGTGTTTATGTTGTATATTACGCGCGCGTCGCGCATACCTTTATATTGGTCTCGCTCCTGTGTGTGTTACACAATTATTTGAATTGACCAAATAAATAGGCATAAAAAAACATGCAAAAGTGAAATTCTTTTGCGCCGGAATTGCTACCTGGAATTGTTGCTTTGTCATATTCAAAACTTGCATCTTAACGGCTGCAAAGTTAGTTACTTTTTGTGAAACAACAACCTTGCTGACGATTTTTTTTATCACCAAGATTATAATGTAATCTCGCCCGAGCCGAAACAGCGGTGGTGATGCTCGTCGTAGATGACGCAGAATTGGCCGGGAGCTACGCCGTGAACCTTTGCATCGGCATGGAGGATGAAGGAGCCTTCGCCCGTGGGTTCTAACCGTGCCGGCAGATAGTCGGGCGTGTGGCGTATTTTGAAACGTATGCGAGCGGGTAATGTAGGCTGCGCCGTGCCTGGGGGACAATAGGTGGTGGCATGGAAATCGTGCACCTTAAACTGCTGCTGATAGGCTGTCTCGGGGTCGTAGCCATGACTGACGTAGAGGATGTTTTGCGCCACATCTTTCTTCACCACGAACCATGGACCGCCGCCCAAGCCCAAGCCTTTGCGCTGACCAATGGTGTGAAACCACAACCCACGATGCTGCCCAATTCGCCGGTGGGTCTCCCATTCCACAATGTCGCCAGGCGATTCGCCAAGATAGCGCTCGATGTATTCGTTGTAATTGATGTTGCCGAGGAAGCAGATGCCTTGGCTATCCTTTCGACGCGCGTTGATGAGATGTTCGCGTTCGGCCACTTCGCGCACTTCGTCTTTCACGAAATGACCGATGGGAAAGACGGCTTTTTGCAGCTGCCAACTATAAATTTGCGCGAGGAAATCGGTTTGATCTTTCACAGGGTCTGGGCTTGTTGTGAGCCATTTGCAGCCATCAATCCATTCGGTTTGCGCATAATGTCCGGTGGCGATGAAGGCGTAATCGTGACCCATTTTCTCATCGAAAGCGCCAAATTTGATGAGCCTATTGCACATCACGTCAGGGTTGGGCGTGTAGCCGGCGCGCACCTTTTCCATGGTATAGCGCGTCACTTGGTTCCAATATTCGCGGTGGCAATCAACGATTTCGAGCTTGCGGCCATAGCGTTGGGCCACGGCTGTCGCCATCTCCACATCCTCTTCGCTGTTGCAATTCCATTCGCTTTGCTCCTCGGGGCCAATCTTGATGTAGAAGCAATCGGGCTTCACGCCATGGCTCACCAACTCGTGGAGCACTACACTGCTGTCGACACCGCCCGAAAGGAGCAGTGCAACGGGCTGCGCAGCGATTGCGTTATAATCGATTTTCGATGTATGCGTCATTGTTTCCTGCTTGTTTGTTGATGCGTTTCCGCCCCACTTTCATGCGGTCGAAACCTAAACCATAAACGCCCGAAACGGCACTCTGGCTGACGAATGCCTGCGGGTCGACATGTTCGATGATGCTAAAAATGTTGTGACTTTCGTTCTGTTTGGCAATGATGAAGAGCATGCCCACGCGCTTGCCCGAATAGAAACCTCGCGCATCGATGATGGTGCAACCACGATCGGCCTCGTTGTTCACCAAGCGCCCAATCTCTTCATACTTGTCGGAAATGACAAAAAACTGCACCGACCGACGCAAACCATTCACCACCTTGTCGACCGTGTAGGACAGCACCACGAGCACAATGTAGCCATAGATGACTTTCTCCCAGCTGTGGGTGACGAAATAGCTCGACGTGATGACGCACAAATCGCAAGCCAGAATGATGTGGCCTAAAGAGATGTCGCGATATTTGTTGATCATGGCCGCAATGACATCGCTGCCGCCCGTGCTGCCGTTGTGCAACAGACTCAGAGCCGAGCCAATGCCCATGAGCAAACCACCCACGACGCAAGCCAAGAACGGATCGTTTTGAAAAAATATCTTCTCGCCAATCAACGCCTGCCAAAATGTGGTGAAAAGTGTCAGGCAACCCACGCCATAAATGGTTTTCAAACAGAATTTGAACCCCAGCGTCTTCAACGATGCAGCCAGCAATAAAATGTTGATGGCCACGTAGGTGTATTGCACGGGAATGTTAAAGCCCCAATAAACTACCGACGAGATACCTGGCAAACCGCCGATGGTGATGTGGTTGGGCAAGAGAAACACCACCCATCCCAAACTGCCGATGACCATGGCTAAGGCTATGGAGAGATAGTCTTTGAGCTCGTGCATGACGTGTTTATTCTCGTGTTTCATTCTAATTTTCGATTAAACCTTTGGTGAGCATGTCATAATAGAGCGCCTCTAATTCGCCTTGCGACAACTGCTCAACAGCATGCTCAATGCTGCGAATCAATTCCTCGCGGCGCGCTTCGCCCGTAGCATTGAAATGTGAAAAATCAACCATTGTTCTCTATGCGCTGCGGTGTTATGCTTCGTTATCCTCGTGCTTCTCCTCGAGCAAAGTCTGTTCGGGAGCTGTGGCTTCATCGGTTTGACGAACAGCCATGGTCTTGCGACAACGATAAATCTTCAATCCATCAATCAATTCAATCACCCCATGGAGCAACAAGCACCATCCCACGATGAAAAAGGGCGACGAAGCCACAGCCGACGGATAGGCGATGGCCACCACACCAATGATGAGAAGAATGGATGGCATGAGCCAATAAAACAGTCCCACCTTGACCACCTTGGCGATGGCAGCGAGGTTGGCATACTGATTGATGGAGCCAATGATGAGCAATGCGGCCAAAATAAACACCAAGGTTGTGATGAATGTGCCGGGCAGCAAAGCCAACACAGCTCCCAAGATGATGCTACCCACGGCCACGAAAGGGGTGAGCTGAAGTGTGTTCGAAGTGCCACTGGTCGACATTTCTGCCTCGTCGGAAACTTGTTGCGCAGCTGCCGATGCGGTGTAATAGCCCACCAAAGCGATGATGCCGGCAAGAAAAAACAACACGCCGATGGTGATGACAATCCAGCGCACAATCTCTTCGCGATATTCAATGAGCAACACGCCAATGGCTATGGCACAACTGGCGCGGAAAATAAAATTGCGTAAAAACTTCATATCTTAAAATCTTTAGCCGCAAAGTTAGCAAAAATATGCCAACCGGCTGTGCCTGCCTCGCTTTTTCTTGTGCCGCACCAACGAAATTGACGGCAGACTCCGCCCCCTTCCCTGTGCGCAGCAGCAACACCATAGGCTAAAGAAAATAAAAACGCCTTGCTAACAACTTAGCAAACGATAAAATAATTTTTTGAGACTTGCTAACAACTTAGCAAATGCCAAAATAACTTTTTGAGACTTGCTAACGACTGAGCAAACGCCAAAATAATTTTTTGAGACTTGCTCAACATGAGCAGATACCTAACGAAACTTTTTGAAGCTTGCTCAACGTGAGCAAATGCCTAACGAAACTTTTTGGGACTTGCTCAACATGAGCAGATGGCAAACAAAACTTTTTGAGGCTTGCTCAACATGAGCAAATGCCAAACAAAACTTTTTGAGACTTGCTCAACATGAGCAAATGCTAAAAAAAACATCAGGCACGCTCGGCAAGCTCCAACCAGCGCATGCCTTTCTCATCGAGCAACTCCTTGATGACAGGCAAACGCTTGCTCTTCTCCGTCAGCTGGTCCACGCTGAGCTGCCCCGAGCAAAGCGCTTCCTCAAGCTGTTTCTGCTCGGTTTCGAGCGCTTCAATCTCTTTTTCCAACTGCTCAAACTCCCGTTTTTCATTAAACGAGAGCCGTTTGCGCGTGTCGTTGTGATAATCGTTTTTGGGTTTTGCGCCTTTGTTGGCCTCCGCAGCAGGCGCATCGGTCTTGCTTTGCAGCGCCAACCACTCATGATACTGCTCATAGTTGCCCGGAAAATCCTGCACCTTGCCCTGCCCTTTGAACACCAACAAATGGTCGACCACCTTATTCATGAAATAGCGATCGTGGCTCACGATGATGACACAACCAGGGAAATCTTGCAAATATTCCTCCAACACCTGCAACGTTTGAATATCGAGGTCGTTGGTAGGCTCGTCCAACACCAAGAAGTTGGGATTGCGCATCAGAATGGTGCAAAGATAGAGTTTGCGCCGCTCGCCGCCGCTGAGCTTGTAAACGAAATTGTGTTGTTGCTCGGGGGTGAAGAGAAAATATTGCAAAAACTGGCTGGCTGTCATCCGCCGCCCGCCACCAAAGTCAATCTCTTCGGCGATGTCGGTGATGACATCAATCACCTTTTGCTGCACATCAAATTGCAATCCGTCTTGCGAGAAATAGCCAAACCTCACCGTTTCGCCAATGTCGAAACGGCCGCTATCGGGCGGCACAAGCCCCAGCAACATCTTGATGAACGTCGATTTGCCGGTGCCATTGTTGCCCACTATGCCCATTTTCTCGAAACGCGCAAAGTTGTAATAAAAATCTTTGAGAATGATTTTATCGGGCGCGAAAGCCTTGCTGACATATTGGCATTCAAAAATTTTCGAACCAATGTAAACGTTGCTGGCCTTGAGTCGTAACTGCCGTTCCTCAATGCGCTGCTTGGCTTTGGCCTCTAAATCATAGAAGGCCTCTTCGCGATAGCGCGCCTTGTGGCCACGCGCTTGTGGCATGCGGCGCATCCATTCTAATTCTTTGCGATAAAGATTGTTGGCCCGCGCCAACTCGGCCCGCGCATTGTCGATGCGCGCCTGCCGCTTCTCCAAATAGTAAGCATAATTGCCACGATAGGTATAGAGCGTATGATTGTCGAGCTCGAGGATGATGTTGCACACGCGATCCAAGAAAAACCGATCGTGGGTCACCATCAACAGCGTTTTGTTGCCGCGGTTTAAATAGCCTTCCAACCACTCAATCATGTCGAGATCAAGATGGTTGGTGGGCTCGTCGAGAATGATTAAATCGGGCTCGGTGACGAGCACATTGGCCAAAGCCACACGCTTTTGCTGCCCACCGCTAAGCTCGCCCATAGGCTGTTGCAGATTGGTGATGTGTAATTGTGTCAACACCTGTTTGGCCTTCAAAATCTTGTCGGGATTGCCTTCGTGGTTGAAACAAGCATCCAGCACGCTCTCGGTAGGCTCGAATTGGGGCGACTGCTCTAAAAAACCCACGCGCAAACCATTGCGATAAACCATTTCGCCACCATCCTTGCCTTCGCGTCCGGTGAGCATGGCGAGCAAAGTTGATTTTCCGGTGCCATTCTGTGCAATGAGCCCCACGCGCTGTCCCTCAGCAATAGAGAACGAGATGTTTTCAAACAAAACCTGCGCACCAAAACGCTTCGACAGATTTTGCACGTCTAAATAAGGAATTTGTGCCATCAGAGTGTGTGGTTAATGGTGTCGATATAGTCGAGCACCGCGTCGCGCCCAAGTTTCTTCTCCGACGAGGTGATAAAATAAGGTGGCAGCGTTTCCCATCGATCCTTCAATGTGTTCATCCACTGCTGGGCATTCATCTTGGCCTTCCCCGGCCCCAATTTGTCGGCTTTGGTGAAGATAATGGCAAAAGGCACACCGCTCTCGCCCAACCAATCGATAAATTCGCGGTCGATTTTCTGAGGGTCGTGGCGCACGTCAATCAACACAAAAACATTCACTAATTGTTTGCGTTGCAAAATGTAGCCCGCAATCATTTGCTCCAACTTCTGCTGCACGGTTTTCGAACGCTTGGCATATCCATAGCCCGGCAAATCCACCAAATACCATTCGTCGTTGATGATGAAATGATTAATCAAAAGGGTTTTCCCCGGTGTGGCCGACGTCTTGGCCAATCCTTTATGGTTGCAGAGCATATTGATGAGGCTCGATTTCCCCACATTTGAACGCCCAATGAAGGCATATTCTATCTTGTCGTCGTTAGGACATTTGCTCACTGTTGGGGCAGAGACCACAAATGCCGACTTCTTTATCTCCATGCTTGAAATTATTTTTGTTTGCAAAGATACAACAAAAATATTATCTTTGCATTCCAAATTTGGCATATATCCGTATGAAACTAATTAGTTGGGGATTCATCGGTTGCGGCGAAGTGACCGAGAAAAAATCGGGACCGGCTTTCAACGAGGTTGAAGGTTCGCATGTAGAAGCTGTGATGAGTCGCAGCGAAGAAAAGGCACGCTCTTACGCTGAACGGCATCACATCAGGAAATGGTATACCGATGCGCAAGAACTCATCGACGACCCCGAGGTCAATGCCATCTACATTGCCACGCCACCTTCGAGCCATGCCACCTTTGCCATCATGGCCATGAAGGCGGGGAAGCCCGTCTATGTGGAGAAACCGTTAGCGGCGAGCTATGAAGATTGTGCCCGCATCAACCGCATCAGCGAGCAAACGGGCGTGCCATGTTTCGTGGCTTATTACCGGCGTTATCTGCCTTATTTCCAAAAGGTGAAAGACATTCTTTCACAACAGCTCATCGGCGAGGTCATCAACGTGCAAATTCGCTTCTCGGTTCCGCCACGCGACTTAGATGCATCGTGCGCTAAACAGTTGCCATGGCGCTTGCAACCCGACATCGCCGGCGGCGGTTATTTCTACGATTTAGCTCCCCATCAATTAGACATTCTGCAACATCTCTTTGGCGTCATCACACGTGCCCACGGCTATTGCGCCAATCGTGCACACCTCTATCAAGCCGAAGACACCATCAGTGCTTGCTTCTTGTTTGAGAACGGATTGCCCGGAAGCGCCTCATGGTGTTTCGTTGGCCACCAGAGTGCCAAAGAAGATTGCATTGAAATCATTGGCGATAAAGGCTCATTGTCGTTCTCGGTCTATAACTACGACCCCATCAAGCTCATCACAAGCGAGGGCGCCACGGAAATTGAAGTGCCCAATCCTTCGTTCGTGCAACTGCCCATCATCAAAGCCGTCATCCACGATTTGCAAGGCTTTGGCGTATGCACCTGCACGTCGGTGAGTGCTACGCCCGTGAATTGGGTGATGGATCGCATCTTAGGAAAGTTCTGATGGGTCAACGCAAGCTCCTCTTTTCCATCGTCTTTCTGCTGCTTTCGCTCGAGAGTTGGGCGGGAGACTCGCTTGCTACGCATCAAAACCTGTGGAACAAACTCTACACGGTTGTGAAACGTTTCTCGCAAATCGACACCGCCTATATCGAACCACAGCGCTATAACTATGCCCTGATGCTGCAAAACACCAACACCTATGAGATGTATCGCATTTCCAATCGCCTACACCAAACCGTGCAACTCTCTCCGCGCATGGGTTGGCGTGTGGGACCTTACTTTGGATGGCGGTGGATTTTTCTCGGCTACACCATCGACGTCACCCATCTCAAAGACGACAACAAACGCAAAGAATTCGACCTAAGTCTATATAGCAACCAGTTGGGCATCGACCTTTTCTATCGCACAACGGGTGGCGATTATCACATCCAACGCTTCACGGCTGCCACGGCCTCCAACATTGATTTCGCACCCTTGCATGGCCTAAACTACGGCGGACTCGAAGCCAACATTCGCGGATTCAACCTCTATTACATCACCAACCACAAACGCTTTTCCTATCCGGCGGCCTACAGCCAAAGCACCCGACAACTGCAAAGCACCGGCTCCCCCATCTTGGGCATTGGCTATATGCACCAAAAACTCGACATGGATTGGGTGACCCTACAAGACATCATCGCACAACGAATGGGGAAAACCGTGCTCAAAGAGGTGTTGGGGAGCGACTCGGCAGGCTGGTCAAAAACGCATGTGAAATATGATAACTTCTCCGTCTCGGGAGGCTATGCCTACAACTGGGTCTTTGCGAAAAACTTTCTTTTAAACGTGTCACTGTCTGCTTCGCTCGCCTATTTGCATACCATTAGTGAGACAGCAAAAACAAAAGTTTCCACTTTCGACGATTTTAACTTCAACAAATTCACCATCGATGGCATTGCTCGCATGGGACTTGTCTATAACACTTCGCGTTGGTATGCTGGTGCAAGTGCCATCTTCCACGCTTATAACTACCACGAAAAAACGTTCTCTACCAACAACATCTTCGGCAATGTCAATGTCTATGTAGGCTTTAACTTCGGCAGAAGAAAGTAACCCTGCTTGGCTTGCCACCCAATTAGGATTTATATTGCCGTCGAAGCCTTGTTTGCGACTATACATCGCTTGCAGTGCATCGTCGAAGCCTTGTTTGCGACTATACATCGCTTGCAGTGCATCGTCGATAGCCTTGTCTGGTAAGAATCGGTCTGTTATGTAACGCTCAGAAAGCTTAACGGCTGCGATACAAGCATCATCTTGTATTCTCACCTTATGGTGGTTCTCATATCGTTCCTTTAATCCTCTTAGGATACTGATGGCATCTAACTCATCAGGTTCAGTCACCATAACCATCTGGAAACGTCGTTCGAGCGCCTTATCTTTTTCGAAATACTTCTGGTATTCATTCAAAGTAGTCGCTCCAATGGCGCGAAGTTCACCACGTGCCAACGCTGGTTTAAGTATATTTGCGGCATCCATTGCGCCCTCACCACCACCTGCTCCGACAAGCGTATGAATCTCATCAATGAACAAAATGATGTTACCTTGGGCGTTAGTAACCTCTTTTATTACTCCTTTTAAACGTTCCTCGAACTCACCTTTATACTTAGCACCAGCCAACATCGCACCCATATCCAATGAGTAGAGTTGCTTGTCCTTTAAGTTTTCTGGCACATCACCACGAACGATTCTCTCTGCTAAACCCTCAACGATAGCTGTCTTACCAGTACCAGGCTCACCAATGAGAA
>ERZ772957.213-NODE-213-length-49779-cov-10.166479_pt1 | contig 49779 bp, 41 predicted proteins | sample MGYA00580682_ERZ772957 | MGnify/ENA primary metagenome ERZ772957 (study PRJEB29015, sample SAMEA2737921) | human oral metagenome | biome: human oral; feature: human-associated habitat; material: dental | place: China | collected 2025 ... | reverse complement strand
AACCTGATGAAGCATCGATATATGTTGGTAGTTACGAATTGTATGCTAGTGAAATTAGTGAGATCATAGAGATTCCTGATTATAGCAGTAGTAGTAATAAAGGAGATGGTATGAGATAGACATTTATTGAATTCTTAAAAATTAGATGAATGGAAAAAGAGTTAAATTATTGATGCGAGTTGTTTCTTTATGTTATAACAGTAATTACTACTTGTACTATTGAAAGGTAGAACTGCTTTTCAGCTTGAGTTAATTCGTGCGGTATTAAGGAGGAAATTTATGGATATCGAAACTTTAGTCAACGAGATACTAACGGAAATGAAATGTCCAAAGGACGAGTGGAGAAAGATGTCACTACAAGTGGTAGACTATATGAACCAGTTTTATCCACTCAACAAAACGAAGCACTTCTCTCTAGGGAGCATGCAAATGAAGATAGCGATATGCGTGGCACGAATATGCCTAGCAGAAGTAGCGGAGAAAGAGTTCAACGCCAAGGTAATCGATTGGAATCAACTCAATTGGGGAATAATCGTGGACGGACGGAGCTTTATAGACAAGGACAAACAATACCACACGATAGAGGAAATCAAAAAAGACTTCCGAGAACTAATCCCGTACAAAAGCGACGTGACTTTACTGGGGGATTACTTCGAGCGTGGGATTCTGCAAAAGATAAAGTAGAATGTTCTACTTTAGAAACGTTATTTCAATTTAGAGACTCAACTATCACCGATGTGAAAGAAACTATTCGCAGTGATAAACTATCAGTAAAAGACAAAGAAAACATTATTCTGTCATTACTATGGCAAGCCAAAGAATTAGATAAAAAATCTAATATTCCTTATGAAGGTAGCTTAATGCGAGCCATCTATGAAGGAGATAGAAGAAACATTAGCATATACCTTGCAAGTCAATTTAGCTCCTGTCCATACAGGGGCTTTATTTGAGTTTATTTTTAATGTCTTTAATCTTATTGCATCACTTAAAGAAAATAAATTGCAAGAGTATTTATCATTTTCAGAATGAATCAAATGAATAGTATTAAAAATCCGAGTGAATAATTTTGATTTGTTCGTTTTTTGTTTCTTAGTTTTTCTGAATATATTCATAGTTATTTATTGTATATACTTAAGATGTAGCCAATGAGTTATGGAAATCTAGACAGAGGATACGTCCTAGTAATTTTGATACAGAGATTTTCAGCTTTAGGTTTATACTTAGATTAGTACTTATAGTATTTTGTTAAAAGGAGGAATTAGTATGTTTCCACTATTAGGTGCTGTTGCATGGGGAGCTTTCGCAGAAGGTGTAACATTAGGTGTTTCAGTCTATCAAGCCGTACGGTCTCGGGATTGAGTGTGGTTTGTTTGTACAAGAAAAGTAGGTGATTAGATGGTTCAATTTGTAGGTTTTGGTGTAGGCTTAGCTGTTTGTATGCTATTAGATGATTAGTAAAAAAGTAAATGTAATGATTAGTTTAGTATAAGGAGGAATTGATATGTTACCAGTATTAGGATTTTTAGCAGCCGCATCTGCATGGGAAGTCTTTTCAACAACTGTAACAGTAGGAACAACAATATATCGGGCGACACGGGACTAGTTTAAACTCTGTAATAAAAGGAGGTGTTATTATGTTGCCATCGGTTGATCTTGGTTTAGTTCATGTATGTGTTGAGGTATAATTTTGAAAGTAATAAGTGAATATAAGAATCGATAGACCTATTCGTATGGTGTCATATGGATAGGTCATTTTTTGCATACAATAAAGGCAAAAGGTTTTCCGCAATCCTAAAATATCTAAAATAGAGACAAACCTAGATATTACCTATATTTTGTGAAAATAGACCTATTGGAAAACCTACCCTCGTATTGACGTAATTTTAGAAAACCCTTATAATTACTGTATCCTTAGAAAAAGGTTTTCCACCAGTATTTACCTAGGTTTCTAGGTCCTCTAGGAACTAATGAGGTGATAATTTACCGTTTACGGTTTGAGGTTTTCCAAAACTAGTTTTTAAATTCGCATAAATACTGGCTTTCTAGACCCCGCCGTTGCAACAGTACTTACCGTTTACGGTATTGAAACCTTACTAGTTTTTGTTAAGCCATACAGTAGTCGAGTTGCAACAGTACTTACCGTTTACGGTATTGAAACTCACAAGCCGAGAGACAACTCCAAGGGCAATTAAATGGTTGCAACAGTACTTACCGTTTACGGTATTGAAACTGATCATTTAAGATTAAAACTGGATAGTTTTTTGGTTGCAACAGTACTTACCGTTTAGTTAAATGATGAAGATATCCATAGAGTTTTAGCCATTGTATTCATCCAGAAAAACTTAATTAGTGCAATATCTTTTTTTGTGATTTTTAATAACATAGCGTAAGCAAATACCCCTAAGTAGACAGTCGTGTTTACTTGGGGGTATTTTGGTTATTTTAAAATTTGGTTTTAATATAGAAATTATTAAGCTAATTTAATGTATAGTATTACAATTGTTGACGGAACTTTATGACTACCCTATAATTAAAATTAATAATTCATGAAATTCTCATGATTTACAAAGTGTTTGTAAATGGTTGAGGTGGCATATGGGGACACATAATTTTTCAAGATTAGAGACCATAAATCCTGAGATGTATAAAATGGCTACGGATTCTGAACGGTATTTGTATGCAGATCATCAAATTTCATTGTTTAAGTTGCGCGTGTTTGCCGAGAGTTTTACTAATTATTTGTATAATGACTTACAGTTGCCTAATAACCTTAATGATAGTTTTTGTAGTAAATTACAAAAATATGAATTTTCTAGAGCCGTTCCGCGTGATATCATAGATAAATTACATCTGCTTCGTGTTAAGGGTAATGATATGGTTCATAAAGTTATTGAGTGTGAGCAAAATGTAGTTAATCAATGTTTAAAGGAATCATATTTATTGAGTAAATGGCTATGTTTTAAATTGGACCCAACTATTACAGACTATCCTGAATTTGTTTTGCCTGAAAATAAACCTCTAGTACATCCAGTTGATTCTATTGATTTGGACGAGGAATTAGAATCTTTACATCGTGACCCAGATGGTTCTATTGCTAAACGGAACGAAGTATATAGCAAGATTAGTGCCGAAGAACGTGAAAAAATCATGGAGGTATGTGCTAAGGAATATGCCGATATTATTCAAAAGAATCATATCAATTTATATCCAGAAGAAACAGCAGCTTACTATCATTTGATAGATGAGTTTAAAGGATATGATTTGACCACAGAACAGCAAGAATTAGTAGCGCAGCTAGAGGATTTCATTAACAATGATTTGGAACATGTGTTCTTAATGAAAGGTTATGCTGGTACAGGTAAGACTTTCATTCTTAAAGGCGTGGTTAATTATTTAAAGAATATTGGACGTAGTTGCAGTTTATCTGCACCAACTGGTAAAGCGACGTTGGTATTGCGCGAGAAAACGGGTCATTCGGCATCGACTGTACATTCTATGATTTATTCTCTTAATACATTGAACGAATATGGAAAAGACCAAGAGGGAGAAACCTTTAAATTAGTATTCGAATTGAAGGACAATGAAAATCCAGCTAATCATGTGTATTTGATTGATGAAAGCTCCATGTTGTCTGATGCTATGGCAAATAACGAATTTATCCAATTTGGTAGCGGGAAATTATTAGATGATTTAATGCATTATATAAACTTAGACTCTAATGAACATGCTAAGAAGGTCATTTTTGTTGGTGATGATGCACAGCTTATGCCTGTTAGAATGAATCATTCTCCAGCTTTATCTGAAGAGCATTTTAAAAAGTTATATGGTGATGAATTCCCTATTCGCTCTTTCCAACTTACTGAAGTGGTACGTCAAAAAACAGATAGCCTCATTTTAAAGAATGCCTTGTATATTCGAAATGATTTAGCGCGACATCAGTTAAATCGTTTAACTATTGAGCAAGATGATTCAGAGGTAGTAGGTATCAAGGCTGAACAATTTTTAGACACCTATATGATGAATTGCAATAATAATATGGATGCGCAGACTATTGTGATTGCTTCTAAGAATGACTTAGTAGGTATGTACAATATGATGATACGAGAATCTTTATATCCTGAAGCTAAGACAATAGTGCCAGGTGATCGGATTATGTTCTCTAAAAATACATTTATTGATGGGCACCGCGTATTTAATGGAGAATTTGCAACAGTTACGGCTGTAGGTCATGTAGAGTCTCGTCGAATTCAACTGAATAAAGAACGGATTGTAGATCTTAACTTTAGACATGTTGAAGTCGAATTTATTAATGAAAATGGTATGCGTATTGTAGCACCTACCTTGTTAATAGAGGATTTATTAACATCGCCTAATGCCATGTTGGATGCAGATGAACAAAAAGCATTATATAAAGATTTTTATATAAGAAACACTAATGCTTTAAAATCTATTACGCAACAAATGAAAGCAGAAAATAAGGATGATGAATCAGAAGAAGAGCGCAAGAGAATTCTTTTTAACAATAGTCACGAACGATTGAAATTAATGATGTCAGATCCTTACTTTAATGCGGTTCAAGCTAAATATGGATATGCAATTACATGCCATAAAGCACAAGGTAGTGAGTGGAAACGTGTATTCCTAGATTGTCAGCATTATAACAACATACTATCCGTAGATGGATTTAAGTGGTTATATACAGGAATCACAAGGGCAACAGAACGCTTATATTTACTTAATTGGTGGGATAGAAGAGCAGACTCTAATATTGAAGTAGATGAATTGAAATTCTCTGAAAATCAAAAACAATTAACCTCAAAACTACAAGAAGATTGTGCAATTGATACATATCTTGATTTTGATTTAACTTCATTGTCTCGTATTTCTCAAGGTATTTGCCGTATGGTTGTTAAGACTTTAGCTAGTCAAGGTGTTACCGTTAAGAGGATTGCCTCTCATAATTATCACGATATCTATCAAATTCAGGTTGATGGTAAATTAGAAGAATATAAAATTTACTACAATGGTAAGCATGTTATTAGGAGTATAAGCCCTAGTAATAAAAATAATTCCAATCAATTGTATAATTCATTGACTGTGTTGGTAGGATTGTTGATACAGCTAGAGGGAGCACCGAGCATGGAGCAAACGCAAAGCATGGAATCGATTGTTCAACGAACAGTATATCCAGAACCATTTAAAGAGTTTTTACAAGCTTATAGTGAACAGTTAGAAGCTAAGTTGCAAGAACATCATATTGGAATTAAAGAAATCCAGTGTGCTCCGTACCGAGTTCGATATGCTTTCACAAGAGGGCTAGGTACGATTACGATGGATATCATTTATAATGGCAAGAAACAAATTACGAAAACCCAATTTATAGATAGTTTGTGTAATGATTCGGACTTAGCTGATGATATTAAATCCATTTTAACAAAAGGGGTTATGTAGCTATGGATACTAAGGAGAAATTTACGAGTAGAGATGTTTATGATTTGCGTCATCATGATATTGACCGAGCCTTTGAGATAGCAAAGGGACTAATGAAAGAGGACGGTCATAATGTATGGAATATCAGGGCCTATGCTTGGTGTTTAATTGATTTAATTAAACGTGGAGTTAACACAAACCAACGTGAACATTTAGAAGCATATTGTAATGAATTACAGGCTTTAGAAATTGATCGTTCTGAGGAATCTGAAAAAATCTTGTTAGATCAACGTGAGTACACTATACGGATGGCCAGTCCAGAATATAAAGGCCTTCAAGAAATTAAGACCCTTAAGGACGCCAATAAAATTGTGGAGGCGGCTAAACGGGCAAAAGCCTTATTGAAAGAATTTCCAAATAATTTGGCGGTTAAACGTTCTTATGCTTGGCGTTTATATGCGCTTTTAAAACAAAAGGCAAATGATAAAGCCGTTAATTTTGGTCATGTTGTATTTTATTTAGATGAGATTTTCTCATTGGGACTTTCAGATGAAACTTTACTGATGCGGTGCGTATGGAGGAGCATATTATCTTTTAAGGATGAAGAGCAGTCTATTAAATTATATCTGTATGCGTTGCAAACCGATTTTAATTGTTTTGAGTATGAGGATTATAATACTAGATCTTATACCGACTCAGATGGAAATCAACGAGAAGGTAGTTCTCTAGTTTTGAAAATTCTGAAAAAATCCCTAGATGGTATTAATAAAAAGGTTGATGAGGATAGTGTCATTGCATTATGTGATATAGCAACGTCACAGTTAACTAAGTTACATGAAAATACGTTGTTTTTGAAATGGAATATTGCCAAAGCGTTAATAATGGTAAATCAGTTTGATCGTGCTCAAGCTATCATTATTAATCTCTTATATGACAAACCTTATGAATTTTGGCTTTGGAAGGGATTGGCAGAAACCGTAGAAGGTGATGCAAAGCTCACATTGGCATGCTACTGTAAATCGATACTGTGTCAAAAAGATGTTTACTATAATGGTAAGTCAAGACTTGGGTTGATCAAGCAGTTAATCGGATTAGAATGGTTTGATATAGCTAGTTCTGAAACGCGGTATTTGATTAAAGCTAGACAGGAACAAGGGCATAAGGTTGAAGATATATTAAATCAATATGTGAAAGCGTCTTGGTATATATTAGATAGTAAACCTGTTACTGATGATTTTTATATTGAGTATAGTGTGCCTGCATTGGCATTGTTGTATAAGGATTTTCCTTGGAATGAAGGGATTGTTGGGATGACTTATACAACTGAAAAAGGAAAAGCCACTAATATTATTGTGATGAAATCCGATTCTGAGCCACCTAAGGAAATTCATGTTAAACCTTCTCTATTACGTAATATATCTAAAGAATTTGGTACACCTATTCGTGTAAAAATGAAATGGACTGGATATAGTCGTGGTGACATTTTTATGATTGAGCAGACTGATGCCACTAAAGAGTTTCCTCATCATATTGGTATTGTTAATCGAGTGGATTCTCGCCATAATCGTGCTTATATAGTAGCCAATGGTAATGTTTTACTTTCCTACACTGTTGATGAAAGCACTCCTTTACAGGTAATGGATGTTGTATCTGTTTCCTATTCATCGGCTGAACGTAAGGATGGGACTGTTGTAAACAATGTTATTTCCTGTGAAAAGGTAAGACAAAACCCACCTAGTTCATTAGTTATGGATTTTGAGAACATAGTGAAAGTTGTTACTGGCGGTATTGCTTTTACAGAGCATACAAACGTATTTATAGAACGTCAACTTGTAGATGATTATAAATTGGTTAGTGGTGATGTAGTTTCTGGTACTGCAATTCGTTCCTATGATCGTTCAAAAAATAAATGGGGTTGGAGTGCAGTAGAAATCTCATCTGTAGATGTAGAAGGCTATAAAAAGCTACCACCATATTCTAAGTATTAATCTGTGGCGAAATGAATTCTTCCTAGTTATTTTGAATATGTATAAGTAGATACTTTTGTTATAATAAATACATCAGTTAATACTGAGTACTTAGTGGTGTAAGGTACGAATGTAAAAATTTCTCCTTTCGATAAATAATATAAACTATATCATTAAAGTTCGTGCTGCATCACACCTCTAAGCATAGCCTTGTCCGTATGGTAACATATGGGCGAGGCTTTTTTAGTGTAAATTAGATATATCTTTAAACGTCATAACAAGGGATATTAATGAACGCCCCCATTATTCATATAACGTATGATGGGGGTGTTTTATATGGTATTTGGATGAGTCTAATTTCATAGTTATTTTGAGGCAGGTATTATCTTATGTTTGTTGTATAGCACGCCCACATCGATAAGTTTTGACTACGGATTAGGGTAGTAGGTGATAGTATGCCATTTGTAGGTTTCGCAGTAGCATTAGCGCTTTGCATAATATTAGATGATTAGCTAGTAACTAAAAGGGGCAAAAAAGTATGTGTTAATTAAAATGAAATATATTGAAGAATACTAGCGAGTTTAAATTATTTAGGAGGAGGGATATATATGATAGCATCTGTAGACTTTGGTTTAGTACATATATATGTAGAGGGATAGTTTTGAATATAACAATAGAATATAATAAACAATAGACCTATCTGTATGATGTCATATAGATAGGTCTAATTTTATTTATGAAAATAAGATGATAAAATAAAGAGGAATAAGATTTTGATAATATTGATAATGATCGAAATACACTAGATAAATCCTAATTACCAGAAGGAGTGTTAATATGATATATAATTTATTTTTGACATTTTTGAGTCCTGTTAATAACACTCAGAAAAAGGTTATAGTGAGTCCTGAGATGCCGATGGAATATAATAATATTGTTGCAACGAATGAATCTGCTTTTAAATATTTGCTGTGGAGCCATTGGCAAGAGGATTCTAGTTTTTCCATAAATCGAATTTTTGCACTTTGTAGTAAAGGTGTTCGTGAGGATCATGTGACATTTAATAACCAAATTATGTCTTCTGTCGCAGTATTTAGTAAACAAATAGAAACGTTTTATACTCATATGGGGCATACTCAATATGAGTTTAAAGATGCATTTGTTCCTATTGGTTGCGGTGAGGATATAGAAGATACACAACGAGTTAAAGAGAGTATCATTGAAGTATCACGACAAATTATTGATTTTATGCGTACAATCAATCGAGTAAATGATTCCGTGCATCTGTATATGGATATATCTGGAGGTCCTCGTAATGCAGCTATGATTTTATTAGTTATTTGCCGATTATTAGCTTATCATGGTGTTATAGTTTCAGAAGTATTTTATTCAGGTATGAAACAAGGAACTCCTAGTGAAATTACAATTCATAGAATTAGAGATATTTATAATTTATTTGATATAATCTCTGGATTTGAAGAATTTAACTTATTTGGTAGTGCGAAAAAATTAGGTAATTACTTTCATCAGCAGAGTCAATCGAATGCTGCTATATCTGGGTTGCTCTGTGCTATGAATGATTTTTCAGAAGCAATAAAATTATCCAGTCGTGGGAATTTTGAAACATCTATTGCTGAACTGAATCGTAGTTTATCTGAACTTAACCAACGAACAAATCATAATTTTGATTATCAGGAGTTTGATGATAGTCTAATTGAGATTTTAAGAGAGCCGATTGAGGCCTCCTATGATGCATTACTTAAGAATCATAGAGCTGCACAAACAGATGAGTTGACGTATGTAGAGTGGTGTTTACAAAAGGGCTATTTACAACAAGCCTTAACTTTATTTAATGAATATATTCCACTGTATACCATTAATCATCATATCATAGAACTTGATGAAGATGAATTCATTCAGTTTTATAGTGAGCTACAGCATGATAAGGAAAAAGCTATTTTAAAAAAAGCTATTAATCGATGGAATAAAAATAATAAAAAGAAGATTGATTTTGATGATTTTTATACTTGTGTAAATACTAGATCTAAGTTTGTTAATGTGAAAAAAGACATTAGGTCTCTTCCAATGTTAGCCTTTAATACAATTAATTATTGTCGTGGTGAAAGAATCAAACAGTTACGTAATAAAACTAAAAAAGTATTGGCACCAACTATCAAAATGCATCTTATAAACTTTATGAATCTATTTTATAAGCGACCTACAGAATTAGATTTAATAAATAATAAACAGTCATTAGTCAGTTGGCATTTACTGATTGAAAAAGAACAAAATAAACTAATAGAAATTATAGAAAATATCTTGAATAAATATAGCTTTTCTTTATTTTCTTCAGATGTAAAAGATGATAAGTATACATTAATTGAGTTTATTTCTTTTGTTAGCTCTATTTTGAATAATCCATTATCAATCGTTAAATTTAATGATATGTTAGTCCCACTACGACAGCATCTTATTAAATATGTTTTTAAGGATGAATCAATTAAAAAATATATAACTATTGATACGGCTAAGAGCCTAATAGAGTTAACCTCTAATTCTTTATCGAATGCATTAGTAATATGTCAGAGACTATTTGATTTTTTAGTGACAGAATTTAAAGCAGAGCATTATACTTTACTAATTTTGTATATCAATGAAAATAGAGAAAGCGATATTAACTCATATGTTGATGAGGTATTAAAACTAGTTGATACACAATCTACTAGTGTAACGCCATATGATGTAAAAGGTGTTATTATTCCAACTATTGATAAAAATCGATTGGTTAGTATATTAAAATTTTTATATATTTATGCGGATATAAAAAAAGCTCGCAATGATAGTAATCATGCTAATAAGGAAACGTTATGTCGATTTACAACTTCTTCTGAATTATATCAAAGTATGAGTGACTGTTTACAGTTATTACGTTTATTAAGTCAGTAAATAAAAGAGCCTAATAGCACATATAGTTTTTATAAATTTATATGTGCTATTAGGCTTTTAATATCTTATATTTAAATGACTTTTACTGAGATGTATGCCGCTCAATAGCTTTTATGAATATTTGATTTATTTGATTTGCTAATATATCGGGTGTTTTAACACGAATTGCAGATCCTAGTGATAATAAACGATTTATGAGATCTTTTTGCTGATAGGTTTTGAATCGAACCGTAATTGTATATATATTACTATTAGGTCTAAGCTCATTACCCGTTATTTCATAATCGGTAAAAGCTGTAAAACAGCGATCAATAGCATTTTTTATATCATATATTTCAAATGTAGCGGTTAATTGTTCATTTTCGAAATCTTTTAGGTATTTAGAATTTAAATCTATACTTATAGATGGCTTTATAGCTGTAATTGAATTTAATGTATTGATAGAATAATACTCAAATGTCTGACTTGCCACAGAATAAGCAAGTATATTAAATCCATTGGTTGCTACATTGTATTCTAATTTATATGGTAATAATTCAATATTTTTGCCACTGTGTTCCCATAATATAGATTCTTCATTAATGATTGCATTGTGGCAAGTTACTAATGACTCAATAGTGTTTAGTGACTCATCTGTTGTAATAGTTCTGTTATGCCATAATGTATCTGGTAATGTATTTTCTATCGACTGAGTAGCTTCTATTAATTTTGTTTGTAATATTGGTGAAAGCATCCAGTTTACACGCTCATCCATAATGAGATCTTTAATAAATTTATGTTCTGCTGTTGTGATTATAGTTTTAGGCAAATGGTTAAACATTGGCAAAAGTTTTTTATTATCATCTATGATTAAGTTTTTTGTTATTGATAGTTCAAAAATATCGTTTTCCAATTCCGGTTCATTAGGATCTCGTAGAGGCCTATTTTTACAAATAAATTTAAGATCATCAGTTGAATAGGTATGACCATTAATTAAATCTCGTTGGATACGATATTGTGTGAGAAAAATAATGGAGGATAATTCGTTAAGTAATGGATCTACAAATGTAGTCTCTTTGCTACTTTCTCCAGTTCCTTTAATATATTTGCTTGTAGAATCTTTACTCTTTTCTTGTAATTGAAATGGTTTTTGCGTATCGTTTAGATCTTTAATAAATCTCGCTACTAATGATGCTGGTGTAGTAGAGCGAATATGTATATAAGGTAAAAATGTACGGAGAATTGGTACGATTAGCTGACCATCATTTGTTTGAAGTACAAAGTCTTCATATTCAATAGTATTTGTCTGTTGGTCTATGGGGAAATTTCTAAATATATTGAGAAAACGATTTCTAATTAAATTATAATTGGCATCTTTGTAGAATCGAAGCTCAAAATGATGTCGTAACTTGTATTTTGATGTCAATTCTTCTCTGTTGATATCACTAGTATTATTTAATAAAGTGATATCTTGAATCTGGTCAATGCGATATGATTCTTTATTGTTTTTATATAAACATATTAAATAATCACGATTACCTATATAATCTGATTCGATTGCAAGTGGAGTAACGATTATAGGAACTTTACTACCGTCATATTGTGTAATCTTAATTTTTTTATGTTCATGAATTGCATATGCAATAATCTGTAATATTGACTCATCAATTACATGTAAAGGATTATTATAGGTGAATAGATATTGTGACTCATAACTTTCTACTAATGGTGTTTCCAGTTCAGTACGATAATCACATGTCGATAATAATCCTTTTATCTTTTCCAATAGCGTATATCCAGCACTGGAAAATAAGGCGATATTTTTATAGAAAAAGATTGCTCTTGCTAACTCAGATAGTTCATCATCCGATAAGGCAGTAATAATAGATTGTGTTAGGGTATATCTATTAGTACGTTTTCGAGAATCTGTTGATTTTTTTACAATCCCTAATGTAATTAATTTGTCTAATTGACGTGTCACTTGTTGTATATCTAATACAGGGATACTATTACTTTCACAACAATTTTCATAATTTTCACTAAAGCATGGCAATTCATTAGAGTATGATATTAAATCATTAATCGTACTGTTGGGATATTGTGCGAGAGTATCTATTAAATATAAAAGTTCAAAAACCTGTTTTCCTTTTATTGCATACTGATTATATAAGCTTTGTAAATAATTTTGTCCATTTTGAATACTATTTTTTTCGATAGTAAAAATTTTTCGTCGACCGATTTGATTGGAGTGTAGTTTATCTGCTAGATTAAAAAATTTTAGGCGGCGAATCATATCGTCGTGTTGTGCACTATTTAATCCCAAAGTTTTTAAGATATTATTTTGATATCCAAAGACCCCTATTTTTTTTCCTGTTTGACGACTATGTGCACCTAATGCGATATTTCTAATGAATTGGCGTATCGTTTTCATATTTTTAATATAGTTTGTTACCGTTGCCATATTATCCCCTTTTATAATACATGATGAAAGTATCATGAATACTATAACAAATTCTATACTCTAAATATAGTGATTTTTTCTATTATTTTTGTTATAGTTTAAATGAAAATAATGTGAAAGTTTGTTCGGTACAGGGGAGGTAGCATTATGGGAAAACAAGTTCATAATATTTATTTGACATTTCTAAGTTCGTTGAATACTAAATATAATTTTAATCGCAAATATTTACTTAAGACTATTAAAGGTGATATCGTACCAAGTGAATATGCTGAGGTTATTCATACAGCTGAATCTTCGTTTAAGCACTTATTGTTTTACTCGCGGCAAAGTAATTCTCTATTTAATTTAGAAAAAATATTTTTCTTTGAAACTCCTGAAATTGATAAAGAGTTAGGCACTTCTTGTACGACAACTAAAAAAGAGTTCGTAAAGCAGATGAAATCATTTATACGTGGAGCAAATATAAATATAGATTGGGATTCCACAGTTCAATATATAAATTGTTGTAATGTAGATGATATTGAAAGCATTAAAAGAAGTATTGTAGATATGGTTCAGGCAATTCAAGCATTTGCTAAAGAGCATTCGTATAATATGGATGATATTGTTTTACATGTGGATATGAGTGGCGGCCCTCGAACTGCAAGTATGATGTTGTTAGCAGTACTACGAATTATAGAATATTTGGGTATCCATATTGGTACCATATTATATGCAAATGTCAATGATGGTGATGAAAATAATAATGTTATTGTTTATGATGCACTGTCAGTCTATCAGCTTTTTGATTTTATTGCTGGGGTATCTGAATTTGATCAATATGGTAGTGCTAAAGTATTAGAAAAAAGCTTTAAAGAACAAATAGAAGATAATGAAATTATAAAAGAATTACTATCTGTAATGAATAATTTTTCTGATGCGATTAGCTTATCTAGTCGTGGATTGTTTAAAGACTCTATGGAACGATTATCACCAGCATTACAATCTATTAGTAGAATAGATTGTAATGCTGACTTTAATCTTAATTTATTGAAATTGATTAGTACTAAGCTTTCTGATACTTATAAATATACTATTAATAATAATGATGATGATTTAGGTTACATCGAGTGGTGTTTAAAACATGGTTACTTACAGCAAGCATTGACTTTATTTACTGAATATATACCTAGATATATTTGTCATAATATGCTAATGATTAATAAAGAAGAATATCAAGATGCAGTTGTTATAGATAAGGCTAAAGCGACATTGAGTGCAGTGAGAAAAGGTATTTCTTTATTTAAACAAAATTGTAAGGGAGAAGTAACCCCAGAGTTTGAAAAGTATATGGAGACAGTTTTAAATACAAAAGAGGGTGCACTACAAATAATAAACGATAAAGATAATAAGGACATGACAGAGCGTGATTTAGCTATGAGTGTTCTAAGCTTTTTTAATAATCAAAAAGAAAAATGCTATATTCCTGAACATCCATCTGAAATATTAAAAAATATAATAAGTATTTTTGCAAGTGAAGTAAATAAAGATATTAATAAAAAAATAAGCGATTTAAAGTTGAATAAAAGAATAGAAGATATTCCAAATGAAATAAAAAAGTATTTAGAAGAAAAAGTTCGATTAACGATAGATAAAATCAATAATATTTCAGTTGTGAATAATTTTTACCTTAAAGAAGATAAACGACAATTAGTGATAGAATTGATAAAGGGCATTGAATATATATATATGAGTTTAGCTAATTTACTAGATATGGAAAAGTGTCCGAATTATTTTAAGCAGAGATTTATCAAGATTTTTAAAGAATCAAAATATTTAGAAAGGTATAAAAAAGACATTAATGTTAATGATAAAACTCTTGAAATAATGATTCCACGTGAATTAGATAAGAAAAAATTAAATGAAATAAGAAAACAGATATGTAAATATTTTGCCAATAGTTTAGATACTACGTCATTTAATGATTTCTTTGAATCAGTATTAATAGAGCAGTTAGACTATATTTATATGGCAAAAGAATATCTTGCTATTAAAAAAAGAAATTCTGAAAATAATAAACCTACTTATATATATAATGCTCCTGGTGTCGTTCTCTATTATAAAAAAGAATCAGATATAGTGAATTTTTTTAAGTGTATTCGATATTATTTTGAAATTAAACAGTCTAGAAATGATACGAATCATGCTAACATTGAATTAAAAAGTGAGTTTAAAACTGCTAAAGAGTTAAAACGTGCTATGGAATGTTGTTTACAACTTTTACGCTCATTTCCACTTAAATCTAATAGTTAGACAAAGAGAATTAATTATTATTAATCATTGAATCGGAATTATCTTTGGATTTGGTTATAGCAAAATATTTTTTAGATAATACTATATTGGTAATTTTCAAAATGCACCAGCTATATAAAGCTGGTGCATTTTATTTCTTAGTTTTTTTGATGTGGTCGATTGCTAAACAAGGTGTATTATATTTCTACAGACAGTTGAAGATATTTTATATATCAATATACAGACTGATAGTCCTAGTTATTATGAGAGGATACTTGGTATGTAATCAAGTAGAATAGTTTTAGGCGGTGTTAAATGATGTAGATTAATATCATTAGGCTATTATAGTTCCTAGTTATTATGATGTGATACTGTGCATTGAGTGCGGTAGAATGATAATAGGAGGTGATCATATGATATAAATGTATTAATAGTGCAAAGACATATATTCTTAAAGGAGGTGGCGTTATGAATCCATTATTAGTTGAAGTTTTAGCTAATGTAGCGATAATTGTGGCAAATCATTTTTTAGAAAGCGAAAATTAAAGTATAAGTAGAAAGACGTTTGTTTTAAATCTTAATTGGTTAAGTTGTTAAAATTTTAGGTTGATGCCACAAAGGAGGATTTTTATGTTACGGAAGTAAATCATATGATAATAATTTTATGGTATATATTTGAAAGGTGGTGAAAATATGGGATCATTAGGTGAATTATTGCTTGAATTAGCGGTAGCTGTCGTAGTCGATTCGTTATTAGACGATGAAGATTAAAGCATAAGATGCGCATATTTTATCTGTGGTTTAAGTGAGTATGTTATCAATTTTGATAATAATGTTATATAGGAGCGTTTATGCTAAGTAAATCAACAATACAATATTAATTTTAATATTTGATAGAAAGGAATGACTAAGAATGGGTTTTTTGGGTGAATTATTATTTGACGTAGTAGTAACTGTTGTAGTGGGTGCATTACTTGATGACGATGATTAACTCTGTGTATATTTGTAGCTTTTGAATAGTTTTAATTTATAAATGAGGAGGTATGTAAATGATAAACTTCATTGATATAACGATTTTTATTATATTATAATTTAGGTAATAGTAGTGATATAAATGAATAATGAAAGTGAAAAGAAATAGTCAGCCTTGTATATGCGGGGCTGGCTATTTCTTTAATATTAAAATATTTAAAATTTAGAAAATATTATGATTACTTTAGATTTTAGAAGGTTATTTATGATTAGTTTTTATGTAGATTTATAGGTTTTTGAATCCTAGTTTTCTTGAGTATATTAATTACTATGAATCTCATATGATGAAGATGTAGTCGAAAGGACTTATGCATAATCTGAGCGTAATAGGAATTGCTCCTAGTTAAAATGAGTATATGCATTAGTACAATTGAATTATACTAAGAGTGTAGTTTTGAAGTGAGTTACATAGGGAGGTAGATTATGAATTATAAGTTTTATGTTATGAGATTGTAGTTAATATTTTATTAAATAAAAGGTAGGTGAGTATATGTTTAGCTTTATGCCTCCACAAACTGATTGGGGAAGATTATTACAACTTCTAGGTATTATTAGGTTTTAGTTTTTAACAGGTAATGGTTAGTTTAGTAGATATATGATAGAAGGTGAAAATATGGATGAATTATTAGACTTAGTCTTTGATGTAGCCGTTGATGCGGCATTAGATGTTTTGTTTGAAGAATTTTTTGATTAATTATGGGAGAAATTATAATTGTTTATAGAATGAAAATGAGTATATGAATGTGATAAGGTTTTATTTTAAAAGTGAGAATAGAATATAAAAAGCGATAGACCTATCTGTATGATGTTATATGGATAGGTCTTTTTAGTCTTAGTTTTTCTGAGTATCTTACTTTTCTTAATGTTCGTATAATGAATTCAATAAATAAAAGTGGGTGCTCTTTAAATTTAACATCTTATTTTTGGTATAGATTGTGAAAGGTTAGGGAAGGGGATCTTTATGCAGTATTTGATTTCTTATGATATTTCAAACACGAAAGTTAGAAACAAGGTTGTCAAGTATTTAGAGTCTTTTTGTCATCGTATTCAGTATAGTGTATTTCTATGTACACATACATATATTCGAATTGATTCAGTTATAAGAAAGCTAGAAATATTAACTAGAAATGATGTAAATAAAAAGTTACTTGTTATCTCTATTTCGGATACAGCAAAAACACCTATATGGTGTAATAAAGAACTTCCATTAAAAGAGAAATCTATATTAGTTATTTAATTGTAGTATGAGGTGCCCTGTATGATAGAAACTTTATATATAATTACCCCTGGCATATCAATCCGTCAAGCTGGTGGATTATTAATTTTGGAACAAAATCATAAAGTTATAAGAACATTACCTATAGCAACGGTTGGTAACCTTGTATTGGGGAGAACAGTACAAATTTCAACACAGGTTATGTTTTCTTTAATTAAGCAAGGAACTTTGATACAGTTTGTAGATTATAAATATAATGTAATTGGAACGTTAGGAGATAATCATACTATTTTACCTAGATTATTATGGCAAGCAAAATACTTTCAAGATAAATGCATTGCTTTAGCGGGTGCAAAGTATATAGTACATCGTAAGATTAAGGCTCAAATTGCAATATTAGATCAATATAAGAAAACTAGAAAGATGCCCATGTACACATCTGTACGGAGTACATTATATACTTTGTCAAAGCGTATAAATCAAGCTAAAACGATTGAAGGGGTGAGAGGTATTGAAGGATTGGCCTCTAAGACCTATTTTTCTGTATGGAAAACGATTTTATCTGAACCCTGGGAGTTTACAGGTAGAAATCGAAATCCTAGTTTGGATCCTGTTAATACATTGCTTAGCTATGGATATTCTTTTTTAGAAAGAGAGGTGCGGGCGTGTTTAGTAACAGCTGGTCTTGATGTACGTATTGGTGTGTTGCATAGTACAAATAATCGTAAAGATAGCTTTGTGTTTGATATGATGGATTTATTTAGGCAAGCGGTTATGGATCGCTTTATTTTAAAGGTACTTAATTGTCATATGCTCAAATTTAATGATTTTGATATATCGGAAAAGGGGTGTTTTATGAGTAAATCATCAACTAAAAAATGGATTCAAATTTATGAAGATTATATGATGACACCGAAAAAATATTTTGGTGCATTATCACCGCGTCGGTGGATTCAACGAGAGATTACTAATTTTATAAAATATCTTACTGATATAAGTGATGATAATATTACTTTAGATACAGATGCAAAATGTATTTCTCAATGTAATGAGGCTTAGAGGAATCATTTAATGATTTTCTAAGCCTTGATATTTATATACATAATATTAAAATGAAAAAAATTTAATAAATCATCATGTTATAAGTGCTTTTTTCTTATGTATTTGCTATTATTTTAGATGAAGAATAAATGAATTCATATTAATAAATAGGGGTGTTTATGTTTATTAATCATACAAACCATTTGACGCAATATTGGTCACAGGAACAACTTGCTGCAGCACATCAATATGGGGAGGTTATAGATTTGCCATTCCCTAGTATTGATCCACAGGCATCATCCTCTGTGGTGATGGACCTCGCTCAAGAATATGCAGGACGTATCATCGCCTTGCATCCGTCTGCTGTATTGTGCCAAGGGGAATTTGTCTATTGCCATGTTCTAGTGGAAAGACTACTCGTTGCAGGAATTACTGTATTAGCAGCTACTAGCGAGCGTGTTGTAGAGGAGTTTTCACATAATGGTATAAACGAAAAAAGGGTTAACTTTCAGTTCGTCCAATTTCGGGAATATATTCGCTAATTGTAGTTGTTCGTAGTTAAGGAGTGAGCCTATGCAAGTAAATGCTATTTTGTTTGATGTGCAGTCTATTCAAAAGTACATCTTTGCAAACAATAAACTGAAGGCCAATGTTGGGGCTTCGTATATTGTGGATAGATTATTTGAGGATGTATTATGCAAAGACGTTATCTTAAAACTGGAATCGGGAGCAGATATTACATCTTGGAAAACGCGTCGTGATAGTATTACATCTCTACCAGCATCTGTATATGTTGCCTATATTGGTGGTGGTAAGGCACTGATTCTTATTGGCAATGATCATGCAAATATGATTGAGAGTATCATTAAAACATTTACATCTCAAGTGTTGACTCAATATCCAGGACTAAAGGTCGGTGTGACAACGGGTCTTGTTACGCTTGAAAAGAATCAGTTTAGTATAGATGAGCGTCAATTATTTAAGCAATTGAAAAATAATCAATATACGTTAAATCCTATTTTGCGTCCTGCTAATACAGGTTTAACGACAATTTGTGATTATAGCGGAGATACGGCTGATACAGTCATAAACTTTGGAGATGGAGAACGTTTAGTAGCCACCTCTTTTACCTCTAAATTTAATGCCTTTGAAGCAGCTAATGCACGTCTAAAAAAAGACCTATTTGGCACCGAGGATATCGAATGGGTGTTTCCATCTGAGTTTGATGAGTTAGGTCAGAATAAATCGACTGAAAATAGTAAAACAGGTATTAATGATATCGCTATTGTCCATGTTGATGGTAATAATATGGGGGCTAGATTTATTAGTTGCGATGGATTAGAAGAACGGAGTGAATTATCTGAAAAGGTAGCAACAAAGACTTTGGAAAGCTTTAAATCTCTAATACAATGGATTATTGATAAATACGATGTTCTTACTAAGAATCTTGAGTTAACAGATAAGATACTACCAATTCGTCCAATCATCGTTGGTGGTGATGATATTACGTTTGTTTGTAATGCTCGTATTGCTGTACAAACAGCGCACTTTTTAATGCAAGAACTGTTGAGTGATAACAATGGTATGTCTATTGATTCTTGTGCCGGTATTGCGGTAATTCCTACGTCATATCCTTTCTTTAGAGGATATCAGATGGCGGAACAATTGTGTGATAGTGCAAAATCTAAGATGCGTACATATAACAAAGGGAGCAAATCTTGTTGGCTGGATTTTGCTTTCCTTCATGGTGAAACCGCACCTACATTGGAGCAGTTCTTTGCCAATGAATACAGTAGCCTAACAGGTAATATGCACTATGGGCCATATCGTGTATATGAAAAGGGTAAAACATGTGAAACTGAACATGAAGGTTTATGGCAACTCTTAGAGTGTACTTACCAATTTAAGGATGGCTATGTGATGGCTCAGAATAAGGTAAAAGAATTACGCTCTGTATTGCAAGATAATGAACATATGTGGACTGTATTCCTTGAACAATTGCAAAATACAAAACAATCTATGCCTGAAGTATCTGGCTGGGATGCTTTTAAAGAGAAATTATGGGTTAAAGTAGATGGCAAAATGCGTACACCATATATAGATGCTATAGAATTAATAGATTATATTTTGCCTGGATTGGAGTAAGTATGTATACATTAACAATTAAATTATTGTCGCCAACGATGCTTATGTCTGGTCAAGGCGATGTTAATACAGATAGTACGATTATTCATGATCGATATGGTATTCCCTATATACCTGCTAAGCGTGTACGTGGTGTTTTATATGAAAGCGCCCTTGAAGTAGCAGAGATGATGGAATTATCGAAGCTAGATGCTTTCACAATCGAAGATGTAAATGTTTTATTTAACCGTAGTACTGATAATCAACTAGTAGAGGATAATCCTAAATTAGCTATTTCTAATCTGACAATTGAAGATTATGAGGCGGTGGCAAATGATATTGCGGCACTACAATCTGATGAGCATCTTAAGAAAGTATTTACTAAGGATCGTATCCTCGGAGAATACACCTCGATGCGGTACTATACATCGATTGAAAAAGATAGTGGAACAGCCCTTGAAGGGTCTTTGCATAATTCCCGTGTTCTCAATAGACATCTTGAGTTTAAAGGAAACATTGCGATTGATGATATGACTAAAACTGAAAGACTTATCTTAAGCTGTGCCGTACGTAATTTGACAGGTATCGGTGGTAAACGTAACCGTGGTTTTGGTCGCATAGAATGTACAATTGATGATAAAGCCTTTGATTTAGAAACTTTAGGGGGTAAGTTATGGAACAAGTAAAGATTACAATTACCGTTAAATCCCCAACGTTGATTGCTAGTTCTTCCACAGCGGGTGTGTTAACTGCTACACGTGGCTCTATTGATGGTCGAATTTTGCGTGGTGTTTTTGCATCTCATTTTATTAAATCCCATAACCTTGGTAAAGAAGCGCATAAGAATCAAGAGTTCATGGACTTATTCTATGGTGATTTGCGCTTTGTATCTGCTTATAAAGATACTGTGAAAGGCACTTCATTTCCTGCACCATTGAGTTTGCAAAGAAATAAACATCCCAAAGCTAATGATTCTGTTGTTGATCTTTTTATTAGCGAAGATTTAGTTGGCTATAAAGGAGTTAAAGGGTTTATCGTTCAGGATGGGAATAATTGCAGCCTAGTCCCAATTGAAACTGCTATTAGATTACATATGTCTCGCTCTTCAGAAAAAGAACGCATTCAAGGGCGCAGTAAAGACGGTAATATTTTTAACTATGAATTTCTTGAGCCAAATCAAGTTTTTGTAGGTATTGTTGTGGGCCCTAAAACTGCATTAGAAGCATTTGTTAATCAGTTTCCTAAGAAATTAGACTGTTATATTGGTCGCTCCCGTTATACAGAATATGGGCATTGCGAGGTAGAGATTGGTGAGATTACATCGATTCCTACGACTGAAAGCAACGAGGATTCTGTGTATATTAGATTGCATACGCCATTGTTATTAGGAAATAAATCTATTGTTAACGTAATTGGTGATGCGGTACAAGAAATTGGTTCAGATATTTCCGTTGATTCTGTACATGCGTCTTATCAAGAGGAGCAAAACTTTAATAGTATTTGGGGCGTTCGTAGTAACTCTGAACCGGCTGCTTCTGCAGGTAGTGTCATTAAGCTAGTAAAAGCATCTGGTTGGACACAAGATGACCTCGATAAACTACAACATATGTTGTACAACGGCATGGGTGGCCGTGTACAAGAAGGCTATGGTCAAGGTCGTTTATGGACTCCTCGTAAACTTGAAATGGTGAAATTGGAAGAACCCCAAATAGCTGAGGTTACTTCCTTACATCAATCGACACGTGATCTTGCTCGAAAGATATTAGAAAAACAAGTTATTTTAAATGCTCGTTTGCGTGCTGCTAATGATGTAGATACATATATTAAACCAGGATTTAATGTAGGTGGACAAGCAAAGCATTTTACTACTGTCTTACTAGCTGAGCTTGGTATGGATCATAAGAATGGTTATAAGACTTTACAGGCCTTTGTAAAAAAAGTAAAAGATGATGATAAGATACTGGCAAATAATTTGAAACCATTCAATATAAAACATGAGTATACAAGTAAATCCGATAAATATGTAAATTTAATGGATTATATTATTACATTTGACAAGGATATGTTACTAGATGCTTGCTTATCCCAATCTGCTGAAAGTGAAGCGTACTATGAAATTCCTACTAAATTAGTTGAAATGGTCGGTATTAATAAAGAGGAATTTTCAAAGGTTGTAGTCTATGAATATTGGTTATATTTCTTTAGACATATTAGAAAGATTCAGTAAGGAGGACCGTCGTATGTTAAATTCTGCAAAAATAATGGGACGGTACACTCTTATCGGTACTGTTAAACTAGTAAGTCCGCTCATCATTAGAGCTGGCGTCTATAATGATATCTTAAATGATACAGTAGATGATATTGTGGTAACCTATCATGATGGACAGCCATTTATCCCGGGTACATCCTTGGCAGGGGTATTGCGTCAAACTATTCAAGATATTCGACTTGATGCAGACAGTGTATTGTTTGGCTCAATAGAAGAACATGAAGGTACACAAAGTGCATTGCAGATTAATGATATTCCATTAGAAAATACAGATATCTCTGTCCGTGATGGAATTTGTATTGATGATGTACTTGGTGTTACCAAAGATGGGGCAAAATATGATTTTGAAGTCATTGAATCAGGAGCATATGGTACATTACGTATCGATTGTGTCGTTCGTGAATGTCACCAAAATCAAGTCGATATGATTGAAGACTCTCTTAAAACATTAGCAAATCTATTGAAAAACGGTATTTCTATTGGCGCTCGCACGGTAAATGGATTTGGTCGTATTGCTTGTGAAGATATCTCTTTAGAGCAGTATGATTTTACAAAACCAGAGAGTGCACAGGATTGGTTATTGCATAAATCAGGTGCAACTATTACTATTTCAGAGACACCTATTGTAGCAAAGAGAGACCTCATTATTGATATGGATTGCTATTTAGAAGATACAATTCTTATTAAATCTATTTTTGAGGCTAGATGGGATGATAGGTCACTGACTTTATTTATTCCTGGTACATCTGTTAAGGGGGTGTTGCGACATCAATGTGGACATATATTACATGCATTAGGTCGTGGAACTGCCGTAACGAATGAACTCTTTGGTTATAGTAATGATAAGACTAAGGATAGTCATAAGGGCCGTGTCTTAGTAAATGAGGTGTATTTTGATACAGCCTACACCCAAGAAGAACAACATCGTATTCGTGTAGACAGATTTACTGGTGGCGTCATGAATGGGGCTTTGTTTGCCAATCATCCTCTACGAAATACAAAAGGAGAAAAATTAACGTTTCCTTTGCACATAAGAATTAAAGATTGTACTGATAGCGAAGCCGGTCTTGCAATGCTTCTTGTAAAGGATGTAATGACTGGTCAAGTTACAATGGGTGCTAATAGTACAATAGGTTGTGGTCGTATAAAAGGGAGTTCTGTTACTGTTAAATATAAGGGTGAAAGATATGTAATTGATGGCACTGGTATGGTTACTGAGGGTCAAGTCGAAACGTTAGAATCATTAGTACAAGCATTACATCAGTCGACAGACGATAAGATTACGGCTAAGGAGGGGGCTCATGAGTAAGCAATTAAATAGCCGTGAAGGCATATACACAAAAACTAGTGGCACATATGGCCTTACAGCTGAAGTAAATGTGTTATCTACTGCAAAAAAGCTTATGAAACACGATGGCCTAGTGATTACTTGGTCAGTGCACGAAGTGAAATGGGGATACTACAAACAAGGTGCATTCCAATTTTCTGATGGCACAACTGATGTCGATTTGGCATTTTTGCAAGATATGCGTATTTTTAATAAGGATGAGGAATTGCGACTCACCGTACAGCATGGCGAAGTTGTATATCGATATATTAGTGATGAATCCGGGGAACCTGTAAAATATGTAGATTCTACGTCTCGTCTTATTGGCGAAAATAATGCTGGTTATGATCAACTTAATCGGGTAGAAGATTTTACGTATTTAATCGATACAGGGCGTAAACTTTCACAAATTATTCCAATATCTACATCAAAACAATATTGCTATTTAACAACGCGTAACTATATAGGATATCTAGATAATTATCAAGCAAGCTATACCGATTATCGGTATGTAAAAATTGTAGATAAGGAGGTGTAATATGGCAAAAACGCAAGCTGAAAAAAAGAAAGAGTCCCAGGCCCGTATGGCAAAAAATAATGGTGGAACTCAGAGTTATGGTCGTAAAGGCCGACAAGAATCTACTAAGCCAGTAGCTGTTCCGTATAATTTTGTAAGTTTACCAAAACAGGTTATTCCTGCAGAGTTTTGGGGATCAGATTCTAGTAAAGATATAAAGGATTTATATAAGCAACATGTTTTGACTAATGGTAAAAACTCAGGCTATATAGATATTAATATTTTGACGCAAACACCTCTATTTATTGGTGGTAATGTTGTTACGAAAAATGGCGAAGAATATCAAGAGTTTTTTGGCGGTAATGATAACCCTATTATTCCAGGCAGTAGCTTGAAAAGTATGATTAAGCAGGTATTAAAGATAGTTACTGCCAGTGGATTTAAGGCATATAATAGCGAATCTGGTGTGGGGGATTTTGAAGATCGTCGTTTATTCTATCGAGAAGTAGGAAAGCGTTCATCAGAATATAGGAAGATAATGGTCAAGGAGACTACTGGTAAAAAACGATCTGAAACAAAAGCCCAGGCAGGCTTTTTAATTAAAACGAATAATCATAAATTTTATATTATAAATGCAAAGTTTGATGTTTTTGATTATGATGATTTCCCTTATTTGAAATCTAAAAGAAACAGAGCTGGAGTTGATTGGGAAACTAGTTATGTGAATATACATACAGGTTATATGAGTACAAAACAAAGTTTTGTTAGAATTTTTAAACCTAATGATTTTTCTATTAATCAAGTTAAAATATCCGATAAAACCATCGAAAATTATGAATATGATTATAAGTATAATCGTGTTGTAGCCAATAAAAACGCTATTGATTTATTAGAAATAGGGAAAAAGTGTGTAGGTAAAACAGGTGATGCAGCCCAAAAATTTACTGGTTGTTCAGATGTAACTTATGTTGTACCTTGTTTTTATATAGCTAAAGATGGTGAGGTACAACATTTTGGGCATGGCCGTTTTTACCGTATTCCGTATGATAAAAGTATTGGTGATCATTTGCCAACAGCATTGAAACTACAAAAGGATATTGTAGATTTAACAGAAAGTATTTTAGGTCGTTCTCGTGATTGGGCAGGCCGAGTATCTTTTTCTGAAGCTCATCTATGTAATGAGCCTAAGTGGTGTGAATGTAGAAAACCACAACCATTGATGGGGCCGAAACCAACATCTTACCAATTTTATTTAAACCAGACTTCAAAGACTGATACATGTGAGAATTGGAATAATGATAAAGCTACTATTAGAGGTTATAAGTTATATTGGCATCAATCGACAAAAAAAGCGAGTTCTTGGAAGAATCCTTCGGTTAAGGAAGGTGATAAACTTTCAAAATATATTCAGCCTATTGATTCTGGTATGACATTCCAAAGTAGAATTTATTTTAATAATCTTAGTGATATTGAATTGGGTGCATTATTATTAACTTTAAATCTTGACCGGTTAGAATCTGATACAGTGGCTGATGAAAAGAAAAGTATTTCCTATAAATTAGGTAAGGGCAAATCAATTGGTTTAGGTAGTATCAAAATAAATTCATCTTTATATATTTTGAATAGAGATAAGAGATATAAAACATTGTTTGATAATAATGTGTGGCAGTTAGGTGAAACAGATGTTTCAAAAGATACTTTTATAAATGCTTTTTTGAAGTATAGAGATAATATTCTTGGAGGGAATCTATCAGATTATAATGAAATGCGTAAAGAATTATTGACTATGATGGATTGGAATATTGCCAATGGTGAAAAACCTGTTATCCGTTGGGATGAAGCTATGACAATGATGCCTGTTGGTAGGGCAGATCCTTATGAGCGTTATATAAAAAGAGTTAAGTTAGGTACACCAACTGAGTTTATTAAAGCTTGGAGTAAAAAATAATGCTTGCTACCGTTACACTCACTCTCCAATCTCATAATGGGGGTTCGTTGCCCCAATTCCCCGGTCGTTTCCTTCATGCCGCCGTCTTTTCTCTTATCAGTTCCATTGATGAAGAAGCAGGCCACTATTGGCATGATGTGTCTGGCATAAAACCTTTTACTGTGACGTTAGACTATAATCAGCCTCGCCGTAATCATGTGATTCAAGAGAGAGATATACTCTTTTTACGAATCAATGTGTGGCACCGTGATTTGTGGTATATTTTAGCAGAGATTTCAGAATCGATGCGTGTACAAATCGGTCCCTTGCAAGTAACTATTGTCGATGTTCACTGTGAAGCGCCTCTTGGATTGCCATTTCGTGAAGAGAATATACTTGATTTGGTACAACGGCGATTAGAAGGTAACTCAGCACGCAAACTTGAGTTTGAATTCTTAACGCCAACCCTATTTAATGGTACGCATGGGGATATCACATTTCCCACAGCAGAGCTTATTTTTGCCTCTATTGTAGATAAATGGAATGCTGGAGATGTAGAGGATACATTGGATAAACCACGCATCAAAGAGCTGTGTGAACGCATTATATTGTCCGATTGGAGCGGTCACACAAAACGCGTTTATTTTGGACGTGATCGAGGGTATACAGGATTTGTTGGTAGCTTTACCTTTAATCTATCCAAATTAAGTGTGGAGGAGAATCAGCTCATTACCGTATTAGCATTATTTGGCCAACATAGTGGTATTGGTAGATTGTCTAGCCAAGGGCTTGGGCAAGTACGTGTACTGCTAAAGAATAAATAGTGTATGTAGATATATTAGAACCATAAAACGTTCATGATATATACTGACAAATGAAAGAAGCCTCAGGAACATCTCATGCAGATGATTCTGAGGTTTCTTTTTGTTCCTAGTTTTTCTGATTATCTCATTTCTATAATCATTCGTATAATAAACTCACAAGTTAAGCCTGAAGGGTTGGAACAAAGTGTAATCATAATTTTTTCCTCCTTTCAAATATAAATAGATTTTCCTTTCGTAATGAATAATAAAAATTTACCTCCTATGAAGTCCCGCTTTAGCGGGCAATATAAATTATTGTTCACCCTACAGGCTTAACAATAATTTATTTGATTGTGTTTTGTTATATAGTTTAAAGGAGAGGCATTATGTATCATTTTATAATTACTACAACAGGACTATTTAATGCGCTTCGCACATCGGTATTCTCAGCCATAAATAATCCGAAAGCAGCAACATTTTTATTGGGTTTATTGTATAAAGTCAATGTACACACTACTCATATCAGTAGGCATAAACTTAAAGAAAAACGAGATTTAGTACATCAAGAACTAAAGTTAGAGCGCAAACGCATTCGAGCTTACGTGGATGCTATTCGTGGAGATGGTAAGTGGAATGATGAATTAGAACGAAAATGTATTGATTCTGTGCTAGAGTTCATACGATTTGGCACCTATCAAGGTGAACCGGTCTTGTCTGAACCTCGTAATGGTAGTTATATTCTGTATCCTATGTATAAGACGCAGCAAGGACGTTATTTGTTGGATGCGAAAGAAAGAACAATCGATGAGGAAGCACAATACACCTATGACGATATGTTACGGTATTTTGTATCTTTACTATATGGTCCTGATGGAGCCTTTCGTAGAGTAGATGATTTTCAACGAATCAAAGCTCCTATATCAATTTCTTCAATCCAAACCGCATTAGATGACATTGATACAGTTAATCTTCCTAGTATTTTAGATGTGAAATCTTTGCCTGATTCTTATACTGCCATCTCTTGGACTAGCATAGATTTGGAATTTTTATTTATTGCTGATGCAGTGGGGGCATATATGGTTCGTGGTATGTGTGGTTATACAGAATCGGAACAGTTAAATGCGTTATGTGATGATGAAACGTTGATGGCTATTTGTGAAAGCCCTTATAAGTATTTAAATTCATCTAGTATGCATGATTATTGGTACCCAGATATATTACCTGTAGATAATTTTATTCCTGTATATGATGAAAGTAACCATCACTCGGATATCCTAGTATCATATTATGCACATAGTAAAACAGATTTGTTTCAAGATAATTGGAGTGCATACAATGGAAATGATATTGAAGAATATGTACAAGACCGATTGACCGGGCCTATGATGGATAATATTATTAAATCTTTATCTAAAGAAAAGTTATTTATAGAGTTACACCCAAAACCAGAATATCGAAAGGAGTATTTAGATTTTTTGCTTCCTTATACTACGGAGCGTTGTTTGGGGGAACACAAGCTTATAGTACCAAAAGAAATTGATATTATAACTAAGAAAGTGTATTGTATCTTGGATGCATGTAGAAGTATTATTGATAATTCGCAATTGTATGTATCCCTATTACCTATACTTGATGCACTTGATGAATTGATTGGTGATATGTCTCTATCATTAGATAGTCCATGGAAAGTTGAGTATGTTAAAAAAGTCTCACGATTATCTCAATGGTATCGAGCATTAGCATATGCTTTCACAAGACGTAGCGGAGCTGATGATATTTTTAAAGCTATTATTGAGCAACAAGAATGGAATCCATTGGTATATGATATAAAGAAGGATTATTATATGACCGAATGGGGTGATCCATCAAAAGCCTTTGATTTGGACACTGTGCGCTATGCCTTGTTACAGTATTATGTAAGTATGGATTACCAAGATATTTATGAACAATATTTGCAAACACTGTGTCCGCATATTACTCTTGATGAATTTGATTACGAACAGCAAACTTCTATCTTGTTGAAACAACATATCCATAAAAAAGGTTATTGCTATGCTGGGCGAGATGTTGCGTTATGGACTAAGGTTTTGTGGAAGTTCTACGTGGATGAGATTGATCAATTGTTATGAAATAAGATTGCAACCCTATGGGAAGCATGGCGTGAAGTACATTGTTTCGATGATTTATATGCGTATCAGATAAGTGTCAAATACATGGTTAATTTAGCTATGCATTTCGGTGGCATACAGCGTGCAGAGTGCTATAAGCAAACCGTTTCTGATGATATATCCGCTTTTATGCATGACATGGGCATGCCAGAGTTTGGTAACTATGCTTGGACGGCTATCTCTTATTACATTATGGCTGATACGAATCAAAGCTTAGGCCTCGTAGAACAAGCGATGGAAGAATTCCATAACGCTCATATCATTAAGACTCATGCAAAATCTAGCTGGGAGTTTTATGAACAATGTAATGGAAAGGTTTGGCAAATACCAATATCTCGTTTTGAATATAAAGGGACTATCTTTGGATATATAAATCAGACAGATATGCCAAAACTATCTTCAATCGAAGCATATAAACAAGCATTGGCTCCGTACATGACATATATTATGGATTAAAGAAGTTAGTAGATGGTTGTATATAAGTAATAAAGAGCGAGTAGACTATGAATGTAATCTGCTCGCTCTTTGCAATTGCATGAGTAGACATTTACCAAGACGTAAAAATAAAAACTCAATAGATATTATCTGTATTTCTATTAAATATGATGAATAGAAAATGAATTAAATTATTGACGTAAAATCCATAAACCCTTATAATAACTGTATCTTAAGAAAAATCATTTTCTTCCAGTATTTACCTATATTCATAGGCCTTGTGAATCAAATGGGTGCACGTTTTGACCGTTTACGGTGTGAGGTTTTCCAAAACCTATTTTTAAGCCCCATGAATACTGGCTTTGTAAGGCCTGCTGTTGCAACAGTACTTACCGTTTACGGTATTGAAACATGCATCATTCGCATTTTTAAAAACTCTGTTATAAGTTGCAACAGTACTTACCGTTTACGGTATTGAAACCTAACATCATCAGAATCTAGTTTTCCTTTGTATTCGTGTTGCAACAGTACTTACCGTTTACGGTATTGAAACAAGTTATACTTAAAGCATACAGAATTCAAATCCATCCCGTTGCAACAGTACTTACCGTTTACGGTATTGAAACAAGCTGGTTGTACATTACCATTCAAGATATTGTCGAGTTGCAACAGTACTTACCGTTTACGGTATTGAAACATACATAGTGTTATAAGTTTCCATTTTATCCTCGTTGCAACAGTACTTACCGTTTACGGTATTGAAACTTCGCATTATGGATAGCGTTTTCAAGATTATTGATCGTTGCAACAGTACTTACCGTTTACGGTATTGAAACTCTATCATCACAATACCTAAAAAAGAATTCTCTTGTTGCAACAGTACTTACCGTTTACGGTATTGAAACTATTCAATTTCGCATCAGGATCAAAGTCTGGGAGTTGCAACAGTACTTACCGTTTACGGTATTGAAACAGAGAAGTTAAGACTAAAGTTGTTAATAATAAATTGTTGCAACAGTACTTACCGTTTACGGTATTGAAACTACATTAGAGTATTTAATATATAGTCTTGGATATTCTTGTTGCAACAGTACTTACCGTTTACGGTATTGAAACTTTTTATATAAAACTGTATTATCAGAAGCCACTGATTAGTGTTGCAACAGTACTTACCGTTCACGGTATTGAAACTCTTTTAAATGCTCATCAGAGCATTCAACTTTTAAAGTTGCAACAGTACTTACTGTTTACGGTATTGAAACTTATAAATTGCTTGATTAGTTAAATTCTTAGCTGTTCGTTGCAACAGTACTTACCGTTTACGGTATTGAAACTTTTCATGATAATTTCCTCCTGTCATGAAATAAATAATCTGTTGCAACAGTACTTACCGCTTGCGGTATTGAAACTTTATTTTACACAATGTCTTAATTAAATTGACATCAGTTGCAACAGTACTTACCGTTTAGTGTATATAACAAAAGAACTACATATTTCATTAGGAGTATGCTGTAATAGGTATCCCCCTACAAACACAAAAAACTCTACCCTAGATCTCCTAAGGTAGAGTTTTCATCTATAAATCTCTATAATACGATGTTTATTGTATCGTATGTTTGTTTGGTATATAATTAACATAAGATAGTTAGATGGGGTTGGGCCTCTCTTCGTAATTGAAGAGAGGGGGAAGCCTATGAGTGATTATGAAATCATTATGCTCCTATTACAGGTGATGACCGTGGTCATTGCCTTTGGGGCATTAATAGCGCTTATTTGTCTAGGAAAAGACAAATAGCCCTTCATTTCCACTAATCTGGAGATTAGTAAAAGCGAAAAGGCCATTTCTCAAAATTTTATGTTTTCCGAGATGAGCCTGACGTGTCTACTCGTCTGACTATCTTCTTATATTATAACGATGGTTACGTTCATCGTCAAACATAGATGAATAAGCACGTTTTCGTCTAATGAGTATGTTCCGCCATTAAGTATGTAGGACATGAATTCTGAGCTGTTTTAAACGGCTCTTTTTTTGTTCCTAGTTTTTTTGATTATCTCCCCATAGGGAATCTCCGTATAATGAACTCACAAGTTAAGTCCATTGGTTGTAAATCAGTAGCATGATATACCTCCTTTGAATAAGAAATAATAATAGACTTCTTTCTGATAGAACATGAATCGTGCAGATGGTGAGCTGGTTTCTTCCAATGGGCTTAGCCTAGTATGTTGTTTGTATTACATGAGTTATATGAGTTTTTATACACGGAGGTTCATTATGGAACAATTTACGATTCAGAAAAATGATTTTTTATCCCATGATTGTACCGGTTACTTTCACCTATATTATGTAGGGTACGGACAACCAGGCAATCCAGATTATTTGAACACATTGAAAAATATCTTTGTTTCTACGCATCCAGATACATTGCGCGTCGCCTCTAGGCAAGCCGCAGCATTGATGATACAGGATATTCCGCAGGTTATGGATGCTGAAGGGTTGGATGAGGCCGTTCTCATGGCGGTGCCTCGATCCAAGTCGGGCATGTGTAATTGGCAACTTGGGTTTAAGGCCGCTGTGCGGACCACTGTGAAAGCCCTACAGGCCGATGGTTTGTCCGTCATTGATGGTACGGATTTTATCTTCCGCCATACGAGTACTAAGATGACGCACTTGCGCAAGCCTGTGTCTAATTTTGAGAATACCGGTAGTGAGCCGTATCCAGGGATTACCAAGGATACTTGCGATATCCAGAACAAGTCCATCAAGGGTAGAACGATTATTTTAATAGATGATATTTATACAAAAACAGTCAATGTTGACGAAGATTGTATTCAAGCATTGTACGATGCCGGTGCGACGCGCGTTGTTTTCTACGCCGTAGCCTACACCAATCGAAATGCGTATAAAAGAGGAGCATAATATGAACATTTCACCTATAGCTTTGAAAATTTGGGCTGTTCAACAAGCCACCAACCAAATCAAATCGAGAGCTAGCTTTCACAATACGTGGAAAACAGCTGATGAATTCCTCGCCATGATGGACGACATTCCTCACATTGATGAGGCGGTGCATAGCTTGTCCGTAGCGGTGGACGATATGGACTGGATGGATGGCGCCGTGTGCTGCTTTGATGCGGATTTTCCCATCGTGAACACCAGCGCACCCAATGGCGACCGGCCCTATCTCTTGTTCTACAAGGGCGACCTTAGCCTACTTGACGATTTGAACCGTAATGTGGCGGTTATCGGGTATACGACGCCTACCGATGAGCAGGTGGCCCGTGAAAGCAAGATTGTTGAGCAACTGGTTCATTATAACCAACATATCGTGAGCGGCCTCGCTAAGGGCTGCGATGGTATTGCCCATACGGTATGCATGGATTGTGGCGGTAAAACTGTTGCCATCTTGCCATCACCACTGAACTCCATATTCCCGGCTGCTCATCGTGATATGGCAGAGCGCATCGTTGAAACGGGGGGGCTCATTATTACTGAATATTGTGATGAACCACATAGTCGTCATGAAGCCATCAATCGCTTTGTGGAACGAGATCGATTGCAAGCCTTATTTGCTAAGGCGGTCATCCTCATTGCTAGCTATGAAGGTCGTGATGGGGATAGCGGGTCTCGTCATGCTATGGCAAAGGCTAGTAAGTATGGCCATATGGCCTGCGCTATGTATAATGCTGCCACCGATGACAATGCACGGGATATGAAGTTAAATCGTAGCTTACTAGCATTGCAACAAGCGCGGCAACTTGTGGTGGCGAAGGGAAAAGCAGATACATTGGCAGTCACTGTAGAGGATATAGTTCAGCTCGTGAACCCATCATTGGAATTGGCAGATACACTATTTTAAATTCGGTAGTAGGTATCTTTGGTGATTACAGTACATTTAGAAACAATAGGTATAGTTTGATAGAGGAGGTTCTATGTTTCACATCGTCGATGTAGATAATACATTAGTGTTTACCAATCAATTAAATACAGCCGGTTATGTGTACGCCTTGGCCCAGGTGGGACTAGAACCACGTACTGTTATACCGGACCGTATTACGCGGGATGTGGTGCGCAGCTGGTATCCACAGCTCACAGACCAAGAATTAGGATTTATCACATCCCATAAGCAAGCTTATGTGCGCACCCATTTGGAACAAACCACGCTTAACCTTGCAATGGCGCATTTATTGATTACCCAAGGTAGTGAGTATTGCGCTTTGTGGACCGCTGCTGATCCAGAACGAGTGCGGTTGCTGTTGAACTTTCACAATGTGACGGATTACAAGGCCATCCGGTTTAGCGATAAGTCCGCCGGAGATGTGGTTCATGCCATTCAAGATTTTTGCTCACTATTTCAATGTGGGCCACAGGATTTATGTTTTTATGATGATGACCCCCATGTGATTCAGCGATTGTTAGATTACGGAGTGTCTGTTATGGCGGCATAAGATGGTAGGTGTTGTATATCGTTTTTGCATCCATCATTTGGTATCATAGACGCATTTGATTAGATAGATTAGAATCATAAGTGTAGATGGAGTTTTGTTATATAGGAGGTAGTATGCATCACGTTACAATCAGTACAACAGGTGTATTTAATGCGATTCGGCCGTCCTTGTTCCCGCCGATAGAGGGGAAGGGAACGACGACGTTTTTGCTTGGCTTGGATTTTAATACAGGCGGGATCATCCCATTTTATGATGAGGAGCAAGACGATGTGGTTGTCAATGGTCCTCATGTTGAGCTAGAACGGCAGCGGATTCGCGCGTTTGTAAAGGCTGTATGCGAGGAGATGGGGAAATCTTTTGAGGAGTGTCGCAGTACATTCTTATTTTCCTTGCCAGAATTCATCCGTTTTGGTACGTATAATGGGCAACCTCTATTAGAAAAGCCTCGTACGGGCGAGTATGAGGTGTATGTTTTGTATAAAAGCCACAGAGGTCGCAAGTTATTATTTCAAAAGGGTCGCCCTCCTAAGGATGAAGTGCAATATGTATTCGACAATATGCTACGCCATTTCATAACGACCTTGTTTTCCGATGAGGGTGCGTATGGCTATTTATCCGATGTTAAGCATATAGAAACGCCCCTATCCCTTGGCGTGTTGCAACAGTCCTTGGAGGACATAAAGGCCGCGGATGAAGATATATTCAGTGAAGGTGTTGATGCCTTTTCGGTGCCGAATCACTATGTAATGACCGAGCCTACACAGGTTCATTCTGAATTTTTACTCCTTGCCGATGCACTTGGTGCTTATATGGTGCAGGCTATGGAAGGTGAAACAGAATCGGACGCGCTCAAGACCTTGTCGAGGGATAGATTGTTACAACATATTTGTGAGTCCATGTATAAAATGTACATGGGTCCTTCTGAAGAGGCCGCTATTGGCGTCTATGATGAGTGTGAACGCTGGCTAAATCCGTTGATTCGGCAATGTTGGAATATCCAATATACGATGGTCCGTCGTACCTTAAAGCAGGTACCTACTTATGATGATGGCGTGCTCGGTTATGTGAAAGAACAGCAGGTATTTCCTCTTGTGGCACACATAATTCGGGAACTTTCAACAGAGAATCTGGGCGTTGAATTGCATCCGAAGGTGCATCAGTATAAGCAGTATTTGGATGTTCTCGTTCCTTATGTAGACCGTGTGGAGGAATTGTATCGCAAGCGGTATGTCGGGGTGGGTGATGAGCTTTTGTCCGTGATTGATGAATCCAATCCGTTCGGTATGAATCGTCCTTCTGATATGGATGGTTTTTTTGACATGAATAATCCATTTGATCTAGATGGTTCAGCTGACGTAGATAATTCGTTTGGGTTTAGCAATCCATTTGGTATGAATGATGCGGATGATATGCCGCCGGTGGACGTGGAATTATGTTGCCACGTGTATTGTGCGCTTGATGCGTGTCAGCGTGCCATTCGATGCGAGCGCATGTACCATAATGTGATTCCTATCGTGAATTTCCTAGACGATGTGGTCGCTCATGCGGATATTCCTTCGCCGGATTCGTGGCAGTACGAGTATATGTTGAAAGTAGGTCGTCTATCCAAGTGGTATCGGGCGCTATCCTATGCTTTCACAGGGCGTAGTGAGGCTGAAAGTCTCTTAAAAGAGTTGATTCAGGCTCAAGAGAAAGATCCGCTCGAGTATGAAAAATGTTCGGGTGCATTTATTTATAACCTGGCAAATCCGTCGAGTGCCTTTGATCTTGACTATTTACAGCTTGCGCTATTGCATTTTTATGTAGAAACAGACAATCGCGTTGGTTATGAGCGCTATATTGAAACCGTGTATCCACCGCTTTTCTCCATGCGTTTTGACTGGATTAGCCAGATGCATGTGCTCTTAAATGAGAATGGTCATGAGGCGGAAGATGAGTATACAGAGGGCAATCATTATTGGAACTATACGAATGCGGTATTCTTGTTGTGGGTTAAGGCCGTATGGCACTTTCACCTAGATCACATGGACCAAGCGTGCTGGGACGAACTTGGTACCTTGTGGGATGCGACCTATGACAATCCAAACTACCAGCGTCATACACAGGATCATTACGCGTACCTTGAATGCGTCAAATACATGGTGAAATTGGCCGTTCATTTTGGCGACACCCGTCGGGCCGAGCTATACAAACGGAATTTACAAACTCTCATCGATGAGGAGTATCGATTTGGCTGGGCCGGTACTGCATTAGGATATCCATGGAATGCATCGGATTATAGTATTATGGCTCAGATTAATGAGAGCCTTGGCAAATTAGACCTCGCGAAGGAGCAATACGATAAGGCTTATGCCTTGGTGAGCTTTGCCCAAGATAAATGGCGCTACTTTGAAGGCAAACATGGTAACATCTGGGACTTACCAATTGCCGTAGACCCAGAGGCGACACAACCTACACTAACCGAATGGTTAACAAACTATACACCGAAATTCTCTACCATTGACGAGTACAAGAAGGCACTGGTATCTTGGATGAGTTATGTATTCCATTAAATAATATTGTTTGAATAGTATATATGCATGAACATAGCCAGTATCTTTGAAGAGAGGTACTGGCTATTTTATGTATAGACAGGCTATAATATTTATAAAATAAAAGCTTGATGAGGTGCATAGATTGGGGATTAGCATTGATGATTATTGAAATTACTAAAAAGCATATTATTGCGGCTATTACATGTTTAGCAGTTGGTGTTGCTATAGGTGTTGGTACAGTTATGTTGGTCAATCACGAATCAAAGAATATGAGCCAAACGGAGACAACGAGCGCACAAGTAAAGTCAGTTGAGGCACCAAGACAGGAAACGTCAACACCGACAAATCAAGCTAATACTAACTCGATGGATGTGTTGACGTATCGTAATGCCCGATTCGGCTTTTCTGTTCGCTATCCTAGTACATGGGTAAGGGGGCAAGAACCAACTAATGGTGATGGGTGTATTATATCGCCTCAAGATGGTACCATTGAAGTCACTGTATCTGGTTCGAATAATACACTTAATGAAACAACGCAAGCAGCTTATTATCGTATTCTTAATATGGCTAAGCAACGAGGTATACCTGGATTCCATACCGTAAGTGATGATTGGTATGTTGTAACGTATACTGATGGTACATTCATTTATTATGTGAAAGGCTTTGTTGGTACTGGATCTGAAAATAAATTATACATTAAGTATTTACAATCAAAGAAAGATCAATACCAAGATGTGGTACAACAATTAGAAAATGGATTTAACCATGGCGATTTAGATGCAGGGCACTAACTAATGATATAACTATAATCTATATGTCTATGAGGTGATTCTATTGAAACATTTGCTTGTAAAACTCTTATTAAGCTCTATTCTTATCCTTAGTTGTATAGGGCAAACTGTGTTTGCCAAAACTGATGATGCAGGTGTCTTAGCTGGATTAGAATCTCATTCGGATATGTATTCTTATTTGAATTATTACCATTATTCTTTATGGGCCGCTTCTTGATGATACTGAATGGGGCCGTCCAGCCGAACCTTATGGGGACATCTATCATGGTTATGATACATATACAGGGTACTATGTGGGCGAATATGTAGGTTATCATAATGAAGGTCTATCTTTTGTGTTCAATAAGTATACAAATCAAGTCGTATTGATTCGGTATCAACATGATCGACATGGCAGTAGTAATGTGTTAAGCGATGTAAAAGAATATAATTTATTACCTTATTTATTATAGTGTATGAGGTCTTAGGAGAGTCTTATGTTAAAACGTATTTTTATAATGTTAGCAGTAGCGTTAGCTTTCACCATACCTAGCCAAGCGATATCGATACAGGAACTCAAGTCGTCACCGCAGTTTAAGGAGATTTATGAGGTAACGCCTGATGGTCCTAATGCGGATGAGCATACTACATGGTATTTAGATACGAGGTCTATAGAGGTGTTAGAGTATGCACCCCCTATGTATAAAATTAAAGCTACGGTATACAATGCGTACCAATCGCCGCGGAAAAATGTTATTTATAGTGATTCCTGGATTGTTTCCTATGACACTCGTTTGTCGCTGGCGAGTCAGGTATATCGTGCAAAACAAGTCGGTGCTTCGTTGACGACGGTTATTGATGCGGCACAAACGAAAGCAGGTATGACGGGAAATGAGGAACCCTTAGGCGTATTCTCTTTTGATGGTCAGTCGTTGCCGATTCAGGTGAAAGCCTCTACGCGTGCTATTTTGCGCATGGCTCCGAATACGAGGCGTTATGATATAGCGGATACTTTATTCTATGAAGCGTATCGGATGCATTTCGAAGATGTGGTGGTGAAATGAGGCAGATGATGAAAGTATTATATATAACAATGGCATTGGTACTGTCTTGTGTGGTGCCAACATATAGTATGTCTATGCAGGAATTACAAAATACTAGCCACTATGAAATGCTTCATGGCTTTGGTGAAAGTGGCAATGGTGATGGCACCTATATAGATAAGGATTCCATCAAGGCCTCTAATGGACCAAATGGAACTAAGCAAATCGCTGTTATGCAGTATGTGCTCATGCCTGCTGGTGATACGATTCAGGAAAAGCAGGTTCTTTACACCTTTGATACAAAGCAGTCCTTTGCTAATTTAATTAAGAAATTGGATGCTCACCAATTAGGATCCTATAAAGAACTATGGTTGTCTAAACAAAAACACTCAGGCATAACATCTAGTGTTGTTGACTTCAAACAGTACCATGTAGATGGAGCTCGCTATGATGCACAAAGCGAAATACAAGTTAGACGAATGGCAACAGCCCCTGTAGACTTTGGCTTTGCAGGATATCTTTTGGCTAACCGCTTATATGAACGTGTGTACGGTATGCAATTTGATGATTTATCGTCAAATTAAGATGAATATGTTGTTATATAGTGTTTATTGCTACAAACTTTAAGAGGTGATTCTATTGAAACACTCGTTTGTAAAACTCTTGTTAAGTTCTATTTTTATTATTGGTTGTATGGGGCAAACTGCGTTTGCTAAAACTGATGATGCGGGCGTTTTAGCCGGTTTAGAATCTAATTCGGATATGTATTCTTATTTAAACTATTACCATTATTCCTTATGGCTAGCGGATTATCGCTATTCTAGTCATGATATGTACATCTCTGCGGACCAATCTGTTATTATTTCATTACGGAATTATAGTACGCCACCGAGCACGATATATATTACAAAATCAGGCTACGCAACCAATAAAGGAGCCATGGTAGGTATGACGCGAAGTGAAGTAGAATCTATTTATGGGCCGCTTCTTGAGGATACTGAATGGGGACGACCAGCAGAACCATATGGAGATATCTATCATGGATATGATACATATACTGGGTACTATGTGGGTGAATACGTAGGGTATCACAACGAAGGTTTATCTTTTGTATTCAATAAATATACGAATCAGGTTGTATTGATTCGATATCAACGTAATCGGCATGGGAATAGTAATGTGTTGATGGATGTAAAAAAATATAATTTACTCCCTTATTTATTATAGTGAGTAGAATGAAAGAAACAAATGAATAAAGAATGAAAAATATATCGTTGACGTAAAAATAAGTAGTGCTTATAATGAAATTATATTGGGGAATATGAGATTTCTTTCAGTATTTATCTATATTCATAAGTATGTATGAATGAGGATCTATAAGGGGTATTTGTGTGTGTTAGATCCTGTAGGTTAGAGGGAGAGTTATCATGAATAAGAGATTATTAGTGTTAACGGGAATGTTGTCTGTTTTGAGTGTGAATGTTATGGGCGCACCAGTGAATGTTGGTACTGATACGATTACTATCGGCAGTATGTCATCAAATAACCGCTTTGATGGTACCACTATTTCTTCAAAGCAGTTTTGGATTAATGATGAGTTTCCAGATGGTAGTAATGAACGTGTCATTATTACACCGGGCACGTTATCTATGTCGAATCACAATACTAGTATGGATTTTGATGGCAATGGATTGAACATTGTTGATGTGGGGGCCGTTAGCTCTATTGTGCCAGGGACGGATCCAAGTACTGTGAAAGTACATGCTACACAAGTTAAACCGACGGGTATAACTATTAGTGATGGTCGACCAGATGGCATTAATCTGACGTATGATGCGGAAGCGGGTATTCATGCAGGGGATATGAAAATTGAAAATGTAGATGATGGTCAAGCAGATACAGATGCTGTTAACGTTCGTCAATTGCGCGCAGCTACTGCGAATGTTAATGTTAGCAATATTATGGGGAACGTAGGTAGCCAAATCAACAAAGCTGGTGCTGTGTCAGCTGCTTTATCTGGCTTGCATTACTTGGACTACAATCCAAATGATAAATGGTCCTTTGCGACTAGCGTAGGTCATTATAAAAATGCAACGGCTGGTGCTATCGGTACGTCTTATCAACCGAATGAAAATACGATGGTTCATCTTGGCGTTGCCTTAGGTAGTGAAAGTACCTTCAATCTTGGTGCATCTTTCAAATTAGGATACCAAGATCCTAGCCTAAAAATGAGCCGCTTTGAAATGGCACAACAAATTAAGGACTTACAAGCTGATAATGCGGATTTACGTGCTGAACTTCAAGAAATTAAATTGGCATTGCAAAAAATAAGATAGTATATATTTTATAAATTATAGGCACAGCCTTATTTGCATAGTATACTTATGCTAATAGGGTTGTGCTTATTTATGTTGAGAGAGGTTTTTATGATTCGACGTATTTTAATGCTAGCTTTTGTGTTGCTAGTTTTTACCATGCCTACAGAGGCAATTACATTACAAGAGTTACAGACATCGCCGCAGTTTAAATTGGTTCATCACCATGAGTTTAGTAACCCTGTTGGAAAAGAGGGCATCTACGTTTACCTAAATACTTATTCTGTAGAGCCTTTGCACTATGCACCGCCGCAGTACACATTGCGTGGAATCTATTATATAGCTACGGTTGCATCCTATGGGGTTGGGATTCAAGAGAAACAGCTTACTGTAGAGTATGATACGAATTACTCATTGGCTACGTTGATTCGTTCGTCTCGCACGATGAATCCAAGTCCGTCTATGATTGCATTGATTCAAGCTAGTGAAAGCAATTCTGGCTTATATATGTCTGATATTGATGTGGCGAGATATGAATCAGATGGAACCGTGAAATGGGCAAAGTACTCAGAGGATACACGTAAGTTCCCAGTGAATCGTAATCATCGAATCCTGTATGATTTAGCAGATACTATGTTTATGGTTACGTATCAGCAACACTTTGATGATATTGTGGTACAGTGAGGTGGACAATGAAACGAATATATTTACATTTTCTATGGTTATTAGTCTGCCTCGTATTACCGTTGCAAGGTCAAGCCATATCACAGTCTGAATTATTAGATACGGCACGATTCCAACATATCGACTCTACTGTTGATTCTGGCCGAGGCGATGGAAAATACCTGGATCTTGAGTCTATTAGAACTATCGTAGATTCTAACGGACACCGCCGCATTGAGGCCACTCTGTATGTATTAATGCCAGCATCCAATTTCATTCAAGGCATTCAAATCGAATACGATTACCAGCTTAATCAATCATTGCGCCATCTGATTAATGCGCATGAAAAAGCACTTAAACAGGGCGCCCACACACCATATATTTCGATTTGGCGTGCTAAGGATGAGAATTCTGGGATTACTGGTATGGTGAAAGCCGCAGGTGCTTTTACCAATGATGGTAGCGTTCGCGCCTCACTTCAGCAAGCAAATATAGAGGCCATGATATTGCCTGCTACATTTGGTTTGGAACGATATACATTGCCTAATTTAATCTACCAGAAGGCATATGGATTTGCTTATGACGATGAACCATAAGAATAGCTAGAAATAGAATTCAACATCATACATTTTTTTGAATAAAATAGAATTTAATTTCCTAACTAGTAGGGTTTTAGTGTAAAATTGAAAGTAAGTTACATACTATTGTGTCCGCATGAGAGGAGACCCTTATGTCTAAAAAGAAGATTATTATTGCCGTACTTGTAGCCATTGTGGCTATTGCTCTAGGCTGGTATTTCTTGTACTTCACGAAAACCCCTGTGTATTCCTTGAATCTTGCTCGTGAAGCCGTAGAAAAACACGATGTGAATGCTTTCAAAAAACATGTCGATGTAGATTCTATCATTGGTTCAGGCTATGATGATGTTGTGGCTATGCAACTGGAAGATCCTGAAATTAAAGACAACCCACTTAAAGGCCTTGCTGAGGTGATGTTCCAAGGTTTGAAACCTAAGATTGTTCCTATTTTGAGCAATGAAATTTACAATGCTATTGCAAAGCAACCTGAAAGTTCAGACCAAAATGCTCGTGAAAAACAAGCAGCTGATGAAATGAAAGAAAAAACTGGTATTAAAGATCTTGAGTTCAAAAGCATTGGTTCTGCCACTGTTGATGGTAATAGCGCTGTTGTGCCTGTTACATTTAATTCAAAAGAACTTAACCAAGACGTAACATTTAACCTTGCTATGAAAAAACTTGATGATGGCACATGGCAAGCCGTTAAAATCAACAACTTTAAAGAATTTCTTGCTCTTGTAGAACAACATGAAAAACAAGGCAAGAAAAAATAGAGACCTCAAAAATTCTAAATAGTTGTATAATAACAGAATAGAATACACTACACTACACATACAAACAGCCAGTACTGCGATTGCGGTACTGGCTGTTTGTGTATCTTAAGATAGCAGATTAGTTGTATTTAGTTTTCTAGTTAGCGATTCTCTGGAAACACAACATGCTCTTGTAGTTTAAACTCCGGATTATTCGTAGAATCAAAGAATTCAATCATATTCCGTAATTTTTGGACTTCTTCAGCACTTAAAAAGTTCGGATAAAAGATGGTATAGATAAAATGATAGGTGCCATCATAGGATTCAAAGTTTAGGATGTGATTATCCCTATAGGGTTCGTAGCTGTGTATGGATAGGCCAGGTATATTATTATTCCATACAACAGCGTAATTAATATACTCTGGTGTTGGGTGGTACCGGTAAATATCCCAAAACGTATGTAACTCTTTATTAAAATTGTAATGTCCATCAATCATAAAATTGCGAGCATATGGATTCTTAGCGAGATTGATAGTAGAAACAAAAAAGGTTATGGCTCCTTTTTTGTAATATCGAATATCTTGATAGTCGTCCTTGCTTTCACCATCGAATATGGCATCCTTAGGTACGCGATACTGTATGCCATTTAGATTTTCTATGCGTGAATATTCATTCAACTCATTGAGATTTTTTACCGATGGAAGCACGTAATTGGCGAGTAGATTGTCAGTAGGTACCTTATTCAATACCGGTTTATTGTCAAAATAGGCGATACCTGCGTGATATAAAGGGTAACGTATGGCAAAGCCCATATGTTTAAAGTTGATGGTATCCACGGTCATCGTCGTTTTTTGACCGTTTTTGAGGTAAGGCATTTTCATACTGTCCCAAGTACTGTAAGTAACGGTAGGGTATGAAAATACAGTCGCCTTTATATCAGAAATATGCTTTTCTGGACTCTTCTTTGCTTTATCTTGTAAGAACTTACGAACATCCTTGTCTGTTAGTTTTTCATAGGCAATTTTAGCATTGCGCCAATCTTGATCTTTGTAATCTGCATAGTCGATTTCTAGATTAAGACTGCCATTATCGGTTATAACGCGATAATCCTCTATGGTGCGATCTGGATTTTTATACCGGCCAATATTATATTCGCTTTTTATGCCTGCTACGGGGAATGAAAGCCGGATTTGGCTGTATCGATTGTGAACGGAAATAACCGTATTGTGGTAATGCTCTCCGCGATATATAGAGGCCTCCTTTGCATAGGCTAGCTCATTTCTACTAATACCGTTGGCTTTATCGGTGCTCTTTAACGTTTCTACATAATTGGCCACATTCTGTTCAATGGATTGGTTTATGGCCTGATAATTTATATACGCATCTTTTGGAATTTTCGCATCCGCACCAGGAATGTTGACGTCGATGGCCTCTACTGGTGATAGTACAGTGCTCATGATGAAAGCACCCACTATGAGTGGTAATTTTGGCATAATAGCTTCTCCTGCTTACATGCTCCTTTTTATAGGAGCTATAACAATACTTATATTCTCTTTATTAAGTATAATTATATAACTTTCCTATATGTTAAGCAGTAATGAGTTTACATGCCTCTATGCACTAAATTTTACACATCTACTCATTTATACTAAAGGTGTAAGCAGCGTTAGCTTTCATCAAAATTAGTAAGGTAAAAGGGGGATGTCTTATGAATCCAGGTTTAGTGCGCCAAATTAATGATATCGTTAGACCCTATCGAAAAGCGCGGATGGGTCTGCTCATTGTGATTAGTGATCCTGTTGGCCAAAGTGGTCCGACGCCACCGTTGGCATGGCAGTATATGATTGGCCGAAATTGGTATAAGCATACGATTCATGGCACGGCGTCTGTGAATGGTGTACATGGACAGCAGCCGGTGGAAATGACCTTGTTTGCATGGCCTGAAAATCGGATTGCGGACTGGCACAGCGTGGGCGGTTGGTATACGCAGCGGTATGGGTATCCTTGCGTGCTCTGCGTGTCTCCTACGGGGCACACCAAGATGCTTCGTTATGATCATGGCAAAATGCGGTATGGCGATGACTTAGGGGACTGGGATCCTCATCAGATTGAGGTCTATGGTAGCACTGTTTTAGGTGAAAGCTACGCTTGTACGGGCATTGACGCTGATTATCGGCGTATGCAATTTCCTGAGTTTAATCGTCAAGATGGCATTCATTTTGGTGCTTTATCTGATTATATTGGCAGTGAATATATTTTACTATTCCCCAAAAGGCGTATTAGTTTAGTACGTAGAGGAATATGGCGCCATTCGATTGAAGACCTCGCCAATATATGTAATATACCCTTTGATGTAGTGGAGCAAACCTATCTCGATACGCCTGATGACCCAACGGAATATAGGGAGACCTTTTATGCTCTGTATGTGCGAAAATCAAGATTACAAGAAGTATTTGGCGTTTTTAAACGAACCCTTATGTCTAGAGCCATTACTTGGATGCTTTGTATCACACCAAGAGGGTATATGTATCATATTTCCCCATGTACAAATAGTGATACAGGGCTAACAACCAGCACCTTACCTAACATTGCATATGCCCCACACGCCGATGAATTTTTGGCCCTTCTCGCTAAAGATAGATGGGAACTATGTGGTAACTATGGACTGTTTTCACTTGATACATACAAATCATTTATGGAAACACAAGATTGCTACATCAAAACGATTTTGCCAGATCCAGAATTTACCTATTGCGCTCCGTCAGTCATGACCGTCATAGCAGGGCACAATATCATTCAGAACTTACTGAAAACACCATGTGTATGGGCATAAAAAACGCTATCTTAGATTTTCTAAGATAGCGTTATATCTATATATTCATATAATATGATAGTTATTGTTTAGAACAAAAGTTTGATATATAATAGCTGTAGGATAGTTAGACGGGGTTGGGCCTCTCTTCGTTATGAAGGGAGGGGTGTGTATGAGTGGTTATAAAATCATTATGATTATCCTTGGAATATTATCAGTGATGATATCCTTTGGAGCCCTTATAGCGCTTATTTGTCTAGCAATAGCAAAATAGCCCTCCGTTGCCTAGTGTAACTAGATAACTGAAAGGCCATTTCCTAAGATTTTACTATTTTCGAGATGCGCCTGACGTTTCGACTCGTCTGACTATCTTCTTATATTATAGATAGAATTGCATATATCGTCAAATACGAATAAACCATAAAACAATAGGCACAATGCTTCTCAGCATAGTATACTGATGCTGAGAAGCATTGTGCTTTTTGGGGTTAGGTTATTATATTTTTATATCATATAGTTTGTGAGGGTTAGATATTTGTGAAGGTGTGTAAATCAATTATAAAAATTGTTTTAGGCCTCGTTGTAAAGCTATTACTCTTAGTAATTTGGTGTATTTCCATATATGTTTTTTGTGGCTTAATTTATGATCGTTATGTGTTGGAACTATACCCATTAGGTGATAAAGTTCTAGTATTGATTTTTATGTTTGGTAATATATGGATTATATCCTGGCTGATTTTGTGGTGTAAAAAACTGCATCCATTTTTATCTAAACCTAAGATATATTATTCATGTAAATCTTGGATAGCAGAAAAAAGAGAGGCTTCTTTTGCTTTTGAATCTTTATTCTTTATTGTTGAATTAATATTGAAAGCCTATGGTATATTATGGAGTACCCTTTTAGTTGTTATATTAGCCCTAATTCTTACACCCTTATTATTACAACTGAGGAACCTCCTTTCTTGAATACTAGGATGGGGGTAATTTGAGAATTTCTCTAGTTTTATAAGTCTTTTATCATTTATATAGTTTTGAGAGTTGTTTAGGAGAGAATAATGAGAACAAAATCTATAGCACTTAGTTTGGGTATTGCTGTATTACTGGCTGGCAATATGAGTTCTGTTGCTGATGCCAGTTGGTTGAGTAAAGCCATGGATCGTTTAGAAACAAGTAATGCTAAACTTTCACCAAGTTGGCCAAAGGCAGAGCAATATCGTCATTATAGACCTGGTCAGGTCATAGGGGCCTATTTGCCTGCGGAAGATATGAAAATTGCAGGTGTGTCCCTTGGTACATCTTTTGATGCAGTAAAGGCTAGCCTTGGTCAGCCGACTAGTGAAAAACGTGATGAGCTTACCTATGGAGGCATTAAATTCGGACATTCCTTGATGCAAGATAGCAGACCTATCGTATGGTATATAACCGTAAGCAATCGCGATGCTGTAACTGCTCGAGGCATTGCCGTTGGCGACACCTTGAAAAAGGTTATGGATGTCTATGGACGCCCTGATTTTATCGACTTTAATAATCGGTGGTTCTATGGATATCTTAGATATAATAGCGATAACATTCGCGGTATATTCTTTGAACATAATGGTAGCAAAGTGACGAAGATTATCATAAGCGATAATTGAGTGATTTTTTATAAGAGGTGGTGACTATTAGTGTCATAGGCAGGTGTTGAAATTATTCGTGTAGAAAATCTTTATAGAATAAATCATCGTAGTTTAGTTTTATATTTTTACCTGTAAAATATGCAGTGATATTGAATTATACCTGTATAACAGGTATAATGAAGGAGAAATATTCTATGATTATTAGTTTTAAGGATAAGGATACTATATCATTAGCGGAGTTATACTTATGAAAAATTATATTCCTACTCCAACAATTAGTGGGATGTTAAAAGAAGAATTTATGGAACCACTTGGTTTGACGGCTTATCGACTAGCAAAAGATATTAAAGTACCTGTGTCTAGAATTCAAGAAATTTTACATGATAAGCGGAGAATTACTGCAGATACGGATTTACGGCTTTGTAAATATTTTGGTATGTCTAATGGTTTTTTCTTGAGAGTTCAATTGGATCTTGATTTGCGTGAAGCTCAGACAAATAGTCGTTTACTTGAAGCGTTACAGTCAATACAACGTTGTACTGCTATTCCTGTAGATGATATTTAAATAGATGATACAAAACAATAAATTGAAATTCATCGATATATCTGCTACACTATGTATATGAATAATGATTCTTAGTGTTATATGTAAATAAAGGAGTTCCTATGTTATTTGTAGAATATCCAAAATGCACAACGTGCAAAAAAGCAAAGAAGTTCTTAGACGATCATCACATTGAATATACGGACCGTGATATTAAATCTGAAAACCCTACAGCTGAGGAAATCGCTGCATGGTACCCTCAATCTGGGAAGGATTTGAAAGCGTTCTTTAACACGTCTGGCTTGATTTATCGTGAGCAACAATTAAAGGATAAGTTGCCAGGTCTTAGCGAAGAGGAAAAACTCGCTTTATTAGCATCCAATGGTATGCTCGTAAAACGACCAATCTTGGTATTAGAGGATAAGGTATTAGTTGGGTTTAAGGAAAAAGAGTGGATTGAAGCGTTACATTTATAATTTGTGAAACACTTAGGTCATTATGACGATCAGTCCTGCCAAGTAAACTCTCTAAGTATGTAATAGTAAAAAATATGTTATAATTAATATACTATTTATAATTTAGAGAGTGTGTTTATTATGCATATTACAAAGCCTCTACTATGGCTGTTAGAACCGTATATCGTATACAAAGCTTATTTGTGGGGGCTTCGTTTTTATTCGCATCCTGTGACTTGGGAAGGGGAACCTGATTGGTTTTCTTTAACGCTAACCACATTACTTGCCATTGATGCCATCGTATTACCCCTAGTATTGCTATATTTGCCCGCGTGCAATCCAGATAAGGACGTTCCTAGATGGATTTTAAAAATCGTTAGCCCTCTAGATCGTTTTGTGGATTGGGTTGAAAGTAAACAACTTGGGGCCGTATGGATGAAAATTATCGGTGCTTTATGGGCCTTTTTTATATACCTCGTGCCTATCTATATCGGTGGACAATTAGCTATGGCCGTTGTTGTAGCACTTATTTATGATGTACTCACCTGGGCAACCATGCAAGTATAATTAATCCATATAGGAAATTGTGGAATCCTTATATAAATATAGAAATAGAAAAATCGCGACTAGTTAATTAGTTTCTAATCAACTAGTCGCGATTTTTAATTTATTAGACACCAGTAAGTCCTTTTTAGAATTAGAACAGGCCTGTATTAATTTGTAGTACACATATATTTGTCCTTGAAAACATATCCTATAGGATATATAGTGAAGTTAATAAGTATACAACTATGGGTATATAAACAATAAACAATGAATAGTAAACAATGAACAAGGATAAACAAGGAATAAGCGAAGAAAAGAATTGATTTATTGATAAGCTTTCACAGGAGGTACATATTATGGTAACGTGGAATGAAGCAAAAGAATGGTTCGCAGATCATAGTGAATAAGTCACATTGGCCATCGTGTCCAATTACACATCTCATCATGAAGCGCCTTTGACAGCTGTTGAGGATGTTACCATCGTTCCTGGTAAAGGTCTTGAGGCTACTATGAATGGTGAAAGCCGTGATGTAGTAGACGATTTACATAGTCTTAATGTGGCACCTGTATTGCTTACCGGTGATCATGGAACAACGGCTCAACACATTGCAAAACGACTCAATATGAGCCATGTTATAGCAGATTGTTTGTCAGAAGATAAGATGAACACTGTATCTACATTATAACAAGCGGGTCATGTAGTCGCTATGATTGGAACTCTGCATTATTATTGTCTTATACTCTCAAAAGGAGGTTTATCATGAATACATTAGAATGCATAAAAACACGTCA
>ERZ772957.212-NODE-212-length-49818-cov-5.881900_pt1 | contig 49818 bp, 47 predicted proteins | sample MGYA00580682_ERZ772957 | MGnify/ENA primary metagenome ERZ772957 (study PRJEB29015, sample SAMEA2737921) | human oral metagenome | biome: human oral; feature: human-associated habitat; material: dental | place: China | collected 2025 ... | reverse complement strand
TCGAAAGCGTATCGCCCCTTTTCCGCCTAACAATCAGTCCACTTGCTTCGACATCAGCTCTTCTGCTTTTAAGGGGAATAGTTGATGACACGCGAGCAGCAAGAAGCTGGCATGTGATCAAATTTTGTTCACGCGTGATCGAATTTTGATGACGCGCGAGCAAGAGTAAGCTGGTGTGTGAACAAATTTTGATGACGCGCGAGCAACAGAAAGCTGGCGTGTGAACAAGATTTGATCACACACGAGATAGACAGGGTGACACAAGGACGCGTTTGATGGGTGGATCAGGCGGAGGCACTGGGGAGACGGCCCCCAAAAATGGAGCCAGCCCCGCCGGAGGTGATCCGACAGGGCTGGCTCTATTTTTGTGACAATACAGCGGGGGCATTTTGCCTCCGTTAATCCCTTATACACTTATAGATATGTGGCAGGAAATCATTGTCATTCTGATTGGCCTTGCGGCGTTTGGCGTCGTAGGCTGGAGGTTATACCGATTCTTTACGGGGCGTGGCAGCGCGGGATGCAGCTGCTGCTCGGGTTGCGAGGCCGCGGAGGTGGTCAAGGCTTCGGGTCATACATGCTGTTCCACCAAGCCGGCTGGCCCTTCAGCCAGCGATCAAAAAAGGCCAGAATCGAGCGCGTCCACTTCACACGCTTGTTGTAATCCATAATGAAGTGGTCTTCGCCCTTGACCTGGACCAGCTCGACGGGCTTGCCGAGGATCTTGAGGGCGACGTACATCTGGACGCTCTGTCCGGGGGGTACGTTCGTGTCCGAGGTGCCGTTGATGAGCAGGATCGGGGTGTTGATCTTGTCGGCGTTGAAGAGGGGGCTCTGGTCGACGTAGAGGGCCTTGTTGTTCCAGGGGTAGCTGCCGGCGCTGGCGGCGGTGCTGTAGGAGTAACCCCAGTGGCCCTCACCCCAGTATCCGGCGATGGAGCTGATGCCGGCGTGGGCCACAGCGGCAGCGAAGAGGTCGGTGCGCGTTTGCAGGTGCATGGTCATGAAGCCGCCGTAGGAGGCGCCGATGCAGCCTACTTTCTTGCCGTCGACAAAGGGGTGGTCGGCGATGAACTTGCGGGTGCCCTCGATGATGTCGTCCGAGGAGCGTTTGCCCCATGCGTTGACGTGCAGGGCGGAGAACTTCTGCCCGAAACCGATGGCGCCGCTGGGCTGGAGCTCATAGACGACGTAGCCGAGCGAGGCGTAGACGTGCATCGGGTAACGGCCGCCGAAGTAGCGGGCGTTGGGCAGCGTGCCGCCGTAGTAGAAGACGATCATGGGGTACTTCTTGTTCGGGTCGAAGTCGGGTGGGAGGTAGTAGAAGCCCTTGATTTCCTGTCCGTCGGAGTTGGTGAAGTTCCAGTCCTTGACGGGTTGCAGCTTCAGCTGGGCCAGGTGCTCAGCGTAGGGATCGGCGATGCGAGTCGTCTTTTTCGTGTTCAGATCGTAGACGTAGGCGCGGGTGGAGTTCATGAGTCCCTCACCGCTGTAGGCCATGACGGGTGCTTGGTTGGCGACATCGAAGGCGTTGACCACGTCCTCCTCCGAGGGCAGTCGGTTGAACTTCTTCGCGGCCACGTCGTAGGCGTAGACGTAGACATGGTCTTCGTCAGCTACTTCAAAGTAGATCGTGCGTCCGTCGCCGCTCCATTTGGCTTTGGAGATGCTCGGGTTAAAGTCTCGCGTGAGCGGCTCCACCTTCTTTGTGGCCACGTCCATGAGGTAAGCCTGGACGTCGAAGCTGTTTGGCGTCTGCCCTTGGCCGACGTTTAGGCCGATGCGTCCGAAAGCCTCGGGGTCGCCGAGGAAGAGCACCTTGCGCCCGTCGGGTGAGAAGAGCGTCTCGGTGGTGTGCGCTTCGCGTGCGCAGAGCGTGTCGACGCGCATGGTGCGGAGGTCGAGGCGATAGTGGCTGTTGACGGTGAAGGGTTGCTCGGTGATCGTCTCGTCGGTGATGGTGAAGAGGATCGACTGTCCGTCATGGGCGATGTCGTTGAGTGTGGCGGTGCGATCGCCAAAGGTGAGCTGCGTGGTCAGGCCTGTGCCGAGGTCGTAGCGGTAGATGAAGGTCAGGGGCACGGCGCCTCCGGAACGGTCGGTGACGGTCTGCATGCGGTAGACGTCTTCGGTCTTCTTCGGCTCATCGCCCTTACTGTAGAAGAGCGCTTTCTCGTCGGGCGAGAAGGTGACCCATTCGTAAGGCACGTTGCGAGCCATGACTTTCTCCTCGAGTGTCTCCGGATCGATGGTGATGAGGTTGGCCACGTTGCCGTCATCCTTGGAGAGGTAGAACAGGCGCTCGCTCCGTGGCATCCATCCCAGGGCGTGCTTGTCGTTGTTGGGCGCGATGGTGACGCGTCGGCCGGTCTTGATAGAGTAGAGTTCTTTGGGGTAAGTGGAAGTCTCGCCGTGGTTGTAGGTGTAGGTCATCAAGACGTAGTTCCCCTTGGGCGATACTTTGGTGTCATAGACGCGTTTGCCTTTGATGGCGTCGTTCAGTTCGATGGGTCGCTTGCCACTCTCCCAGGTGGAGAGCTTCATGTCCTTTTCCGTCGAGTCTGGTTCAAGGGCGACCTTGATCACCGGTTCCGCCTTCGCACCGGCCGGCCGCAGCAGTTTGACTACCACGCGATCCGTCTCCGGATAGGGCGTTAACGTCGTCGACAGCTCTTTGGCCTCCTTTCGTCCGTCCTCCGACGTCGTTTTAGTCGCTACCGATTTACCATTCACGAACAGCTCGGCCAAGTCGGGCGTTGTTACGGTCACCTTCACGTTCCCGTATCTGTCCCCCCTCACATAAAAGGCGAACAGTTGCACAGACGCACCTTGTGCCACCTTACCAACCCGGAAAAATCCGTCGGCATCGGCGTCATACTTTTGGGTGAATCCCGTCTGTTCGGGGATCGTCAGTCCGAGTTTTAGGAGCTTGTCTGCCCCGAACGAATCTTTTGCATCTTTTGCCGGGTCCACCATTAGCGGCGCCCGAACTTCCAGCGGCGTAGTGGCGACGATCTTCTTCAAGGTCTCGCCCTGTGCAAAGCCGACTGTCACATATGACGCAAGCAGGAGCGCCACTTGCATCTTTCGCATCATCAAGTTCTTTTTCATCATGTTTTTACGGTTGATTGATACTTCTATTTTATGATCTCTGATATTCTTTCTGTTGGGGGAAGGCCCACTTCAACGGTCGTAAGGAGTTCGCAGAGGTACACTCGAGGAAGTGTATGTAGTTCGAGCAGAAGTGTGTTCCAATGCGGCTTCACGACACGTTTTTTGTCGGGCGGCCAAAACTACAAATACAAAGGCGAGATCAAAGGATAGACACAAAAAAAGCCGGCGGAAAGAAACTTCCGTCGGCTTTTTCTAAGTGTTAGGGGAATCGCTTATTTGTTATCGGTATTCATGATAACCACGCGGTTCCAAGCATTCTCAGCATACGGCTGAACCGTGTCACCCATCCATTCGATGGAGATGTTGTCAGACGAAACGCCATACTTGTCGATAAGGCGCTTAGCGACGGCTCTTGCACGTCTTTCAGAGATACCCTTGTTGTAGTCCGGGTTACCCGTCTTCTTGTCAGCATAACCTACCAACTTGATCGGCAAGTTGTACTTCTTAGCGTACTCAGCCGTGTTGAAGATGCTGATCTCTTGGTGCTTGTCGATCTTCGCGCTGTTCAGACGGAAGTAAACGACATTCTCAAGATTCTCCTTCTGCTCAGAGGCTTCGGGGCACTTCGGGCATTCGGGGCAGAACTCCGGACGCTTAGCCAGCTCAGCATTCTCTTCACGCAGTCTGTTGATCTGATCGTTCAGGTCGTTCAACAGGTTGTAGTCCATCGGCTCGATCACCTCGAATTCCTTGCGACCCAAGTTGAAGTTCAAACCAAGCATAGCTTGTACAGCGCGATCGTAACGGGGCCGTGGATGTGAATCCCAGTTCCAGTGCTCACCCAGCAGTGTGTACTGTCCTTCCAAGAACAGGTCTACACGCTTAGAAAGGCGGAACATAAACTGAGCACCACCGTTGAGCGATGCCGATTCAGCTCTCGGGAAACTGGTGTGCGTCTTATCATCCGTATAGCCCGGACGCAGTGCGTAACCAAGACCCACGAACGGAATGAAACGGAACACCTTAGACTCTTTGTACGGAGCAAAGAAGTTGGTTACATCCCACATCAAGTCTACGTGAGGATTGATCCACCAGAACTCCTGAGCGTTGTCGCTCTTGTAGTCCGTTACGTAGCTGTAGTTTCTCATCTTACCACCGTTTACCTGCAAGCGGAAAGCCAAGTACGGGTTGTACCACTTTCCAACGGAAATCGCACCTGACGGTGCAATGCGGTCCATCAACTCAGCATTGCCATTCAAGTCGCCAAACAGGACGTTCGCACCTCCGGCCAGCGAAATAAATACGTTGTCCGTCGCTTTGTTTTTCTTGAAGTTCGTCTTAGAACCTCTCTCCGTGCTGAAGCCAACTTGCGGTTCATATCTCTGCGCGTTTTGCGCTGAAACCGCCAATGCAGAACCGAATAAAACGGCTAAAAGTAATGCCTTAGTCTTCATAATCTATTCAATTTCTTATTAAACAATCTTCTTTTCCTTTCTGTTTTGTGATCTCTTACTTAACTCATTCGTTATCTCTCAATTATTTGCGGCAAAGGTAAATGTTTTTTCTTCCCTAGCAAGGGAAGCGCTTGCTTTGCTCTGGAGGCCCCATCTATATACACTTCACGTTCGATTTCACACCAACTGCCGTTACTTTTCCCCTTTCAGCAGATTCAATAGGTACTGTCCGTAGGGGTTCTTGGCCATTGGGGCGGCGTTACGCTCCAGTTGAGCGGCGTCGATCCAGCCTTGCCGATAGGCGATCTCTTCAACACAGGCAATTTTGAGGCCTTGACGCTTCTCGATGACTTCGACGAAGGTGGAGGCTTCGGCCAGTGAGGCGTGTGTGCCGGTGTCAAGCCAAGCAAAGCCGCGTCCGAGGAGTTCGACTTTCAGGCGATGCTTGTCCAAGAAGGCTTGATTGACAGACGTGATCTCCAGCTCTCCGCGGGCCGATGGCTTGACGTGGCGTGCCACTTCGACTACTTCGTTGGGATAGAAGTAGAGGCCAACCACGGCGTAGTTCGACTTGGGATGCTGGGGCTTTTCTTCAATCGTGAGTACGTTGCCCTGAGTGTCGAACGTCGCTACGCCGTACCGCTCGGGGTCGTTGACGTAATAACCGAATACGGTTGCGTTTTGTTTGTCAGTTGCGTTGAAAACGGCGCTTTTTAACATTCGGGTGAAGCTCTGGCCGTAGAAGATATTGTCGCCCAGGACGAGGCAGACGTCGTCATTGCCAATGAAATCGGCTCCGATGAGGAAGGCTTGTGCCAGTCCGTCGGGCGAGGGCTGTTCGGCGTATTCAAAGCGAACGCCCCAATCCGATCCGTCGCCCAGGAGACGGCGGAAGGCGGGCAGGTCTTGGGGGGTGGAGATGACGAGTATCTCGCGGATGCCGGACAGCATGAGCACCGAGATGGGGTAATAAATCATGGGTTTGTCGTAGACGGGGATCATCTGTTTGGAGATGCCCTTGGTGATGGGGTAGAGGCGTGTGCCGGAGCCTCCGGCCAGTACGATTCCTTTCATCTGTAGTGTTGTATTTACGGGGGTTGTTATGATGGGTTTGTTTATCCGTCGTGCTCGTTCCGTTTTCGGGGTTTGGAGCGGCGGATATGGCGCAAAAGTATGCCAATCTTGTCAGGTGATTGGCGTCCGACCTGCTGTTGACGGCTTCATCAGGGCTTCGATGCAAGAGAAGGCGCCGTAGTCCATAAAAATGGTCTGTGTAGATAGGGCGTATAAGATTTATAAGCTATGAAAGTTATTCTACGTATGAAATATAACTTTTATAGCCTATGAAGATAGTTCTCTCTATATATAGAAGAGATCGTAGGCTATTACAAGGTGCTCTGATAATGATAGTTATTTTTATTGGCTATATGGATAGGAGTTTGGATGAATAGAGATATTCATAAGCTATGAAAATTATTATCCGTATGAATAAGAACTTTTATAGGCAATGAAAGTAGGTTTTTATATGGATAGGAATGTTCATAGACTATGAGGAGAGGAATAGATAGTGAGAATGATCTCTATAGGCTATTTCAGTAAGTATTTAGATGTAGAGGAAGATTCATAGGCTATGAAAGTTATTTCACGTATGAATGAGAACTTTTATAGGCTATGAAAGTGATGTTTTGCGCCAATAGGATGTATCATGGTAGGATCTGTAGAGACGACGGGCGTAGGAACGCTAGTGGGGTGTACGACGGCGGATCGTGACACAAAAAAGCCCCGACGAGAGGGGTGACGAGGCAAAAAATATGCGGAAGACCCGTCGGGTCCCCCGCATATCCAGAAGAAAAAAACAGCAGGCTGATGTTTCAGCCTCCGAAGTTGTCAAACATGAGGTTCTCGGGCGGTACGCCGAGGCTGTCGAGCATGCCCTCTACGGCTTTCGACATGGGGCCGGGGCCGCACATGTAGTACTCGATGTCTTCGGGTGCGTCGTGATCCTTGAGGTAGGTGTCGTGCAGGACGTTGTGAACGAATCCAGCGGTGTACTTCACGCCTGCGGCATCGGCGGCCGGATCGGGTCGGTCGAGGGCGAGGTGGAAGGAGAAGTTGGGGTATTCCTTCTCTATGGCCAGGAAGTCGTCGAGGTAGAAGACTTCGTTCAGGGCACGGGCGCCGTAGAAGTAGGACATCTTCCGATCGCGCGTGTGGAGCGTCTTGGTCATGTGCATAATCTGTGCGCGCAGGGGGGCCATACCGGCGCCACCGCCGATCCAGATCATCTCGTTCTTGGAATTGAAGATCGGGTGGAAGTCGCCATAGGGGCCGCTCATTTTCACCTTGTCACCAGGCTTGAGGGTGAAGATGTAAGAGGATGCGATGCCGGGCATGACGTCCATGAATCCCACCTGAGGCTTCGGCTTGAAGGGCGGGGTGGCGATGCGGACGGTCAGCATGAAGCGGTCGCCCTCGGCCGGATAGTTGGCCATGGAATAGGCGCGGATCGTCTCCTCGTCGTTGCGGCATTTGAGGGTGAAGAGGCCGAACTTTTCCCACGCGGGCAGGTACTCGGCGCCGATGGAGTCTTTGTCGATGTCGACGTTGTAATCCATCGAGAATTTGGGGATGTTGATCTGGGCGTAGGAGCCGGGGATGAAGTCCATGTGCTCGCCCGGGGGCAGGGCCACGATGAACTCCTTGATGAAGGTGGCCACGTTCTTGTTCGAGACCACGGTGCACTCGTACTCCTTGACGCCGAAGACTTCGTCGGGCACTTGCACCGTCATGTCGTTCCTGACCTTCGTTTGGCAGGCCAGTCGCCAGTGGTCTTTCATCTGTTTGCGGCTGAAGAAGACCTTTTCGGTGGGCAAAATGTCGCCGCCTCCCTCGATGACTTGCGCGCGGCACTGGCCGCATTTACCGCCGCCACCGCAGGCGGAGGAGAGGAAGATGTTGCCGCTCTGAAGGGCTCCGAGCAGGGTGCCGCCGATGGGCGTTTCGATTTCTTTTTCGCCGTTGACGGTCAGCTTGACGTTGCCCGACGGCATGAGCTTGGCTTTTGCAACCAGCAGCAGTACGACCAGCAGCAGCACGATGATGAGAAACACCGCTACGCTGGCTCCGATCGTCAGTCCTGAGATTTCCAATAAAACCATCTTGTATTCTTGCTTATACGTTTATAAACCACTCAAATTTTGAACCCTGAGAAGCACATGAAGGCCATACCCATGAGGCCGGTCAGGATGAAGGCGATGCCCAGTCCACGCAGCGGTTTGGGGACATCGGAATAGGCCAGCTTCTCGCGAATAGCGGCCATGCCGACGATGGCCAGCATCCATCCAATGCCCGACCCGAGGCCGTAGACGGTGGCGATGCCGACGTTGTCGAAGGCTTTCTGCTGCATGAAGAGCGAGCCGCCCATGATGGCGCAGTTCACGGCGATGAGCGGCAGGAAGATGCCGAGCGATGAATAGAGCGCGGGGGCAAACTTTTCGATCACCATCTCGACCAGTTGCACGAACGAGGCGATCACGGCGATGAAGAGGATGAAGGCCAGGAAGCTCAGGTTGACGTCCTGGAAGCCCGCACCGAGCCAGGCCAGCGCGCCCTCTTTGAGGACGTAATTCTCGAGCAGGTAGTTGATCGGTAGGGTGCAGACTTGGACGAAGGTGACGGCCAGGCCGAGGCCGAGGGCGGTCTTGACGTTCTTCGACACGGCGAGGTAGGAACACATGCCTAAGTAGTAGGCGAAGATCATGTTGTCGACGAAGATCGACCGGATGAATGTGCTTAATAGGTTATCCATGATTGTTTACTCCTTTCTTTTTCGTCAGTGACATGTGTGTTACTTCTCTTGCAAATCCTTGTTGCGTGCACGGTGTATCCATACGATGACGGCGCAGAGGATGAGGGCCATCGGAGGCATGATCATCAGGCCGTTGTTGACGTAGCCTGCATCGTAGACGGCTTGCGGGATGATGCGGAAACCGAGCAGTGTGCCCGATCCGAAGAGTTCGCGGACGAAGGCTACGACGACGAGGATAATGCCGTATCCGGCGCCATTGCCTACGCCGTCGAGGAACGACTCCCAAGGCTTGTTGCCCAAGGCGAAGGCCTCGAGGCGCCCCATCAGGATACAGTTCGTGATGATCAGCCCGACGTAGACGGAGAGCTGCTTGCTGACATCGTAGGCGAAGGCCTTGAGTATCTCGTTGACGATCGTCACCAACGCGGCCACAACGACCAACTGGATGATGATGCGGATGCGGTTGGGGATCGTTTTGCGGAGCAGCGAAATGATGACGTTGGCGAAGGCCACGACGGCCGTCACGGAGATGGCCATGACGAGCGCCGGCTGCAGTTTGACGGTCACGGCCAGGGCCGAGCAGATGCCCAGCATTTGCACGATGACCGGATTGTCCTTGCTCAGGGGGTTGAACAGGATCTCTTTATTCTTTGCTGATAAACCCATATCTCTTTATTGTTTTTGCTTGGTTAGGAATCCGGCGTAGTGCCCCAGGCTGGTCTGGATCATGGCGTTGACGCCGTTGCTGGTGATGGTGCCGCCAGAGATGCCGTCCACATAGTCCTGTCCGTCGGCTTTGTTGCCATGCTTCACGACGGCAATCGATTTGAAGGCGCCGTCCTTGAAGAGCTCTTTGCCGGCGAACTGTCCGGAGAAGGCTTTTTGTACGATCTCGGCACCCAGACCGGGCGTTTCGCTCTCGTGGCTAAAGTCGGCGCCGAAGACCGTGTTGCAGTCGTCGTTGACCGACATATAGCCCCACAGCGGCCCCCAGAGGCCGGTGCCACGCATGGCCAGAATGTACTTCGTCTGCCCGTCTACCGTGGCGACAAAGACGGGGAAGACGCCGCGGGCAAACTGCTTCTTGACGTCGTCGCTGAAGGCGTCGCCGTCTACGCGATTGCCGTCGGCATCGACCAGGAAGGCCTCCTTGATCAGTTCCTTGTATTTCGCTTCAGCCTCACTGGCGGGCACGCTGACGTTCACCGCGCGGAGGATCTGCTGTCGCTTGTCGTTGTCCTGGTTCGCCTTCTGGGCCGAGCTGAGCGCCTGCGAGGTGAAGGCCAAGAGCAGGGCCACGACGACGACCATCACCGTGGCATAAATCACGGTGTATCCGTTTCCGTTTGTATTCAACTTAGTTGCCATAATGTTATCCGTCTCCCCATGATTAGTTAGCGGTTTGTTTGAGTCGGGCAGCCCGACGTTTGATGTTGGCGTCGACCACGTAATAGTCGATCAGCGGAGCGAAGATGTTCATCATCAATATGGCCAGCATCATGCCTTCGGGATAGCCCGGGTTGAGGACACGGATGCAGATGGCCAAGAAGCCGATGAGGAAGCCGTAGATCCACTTGCCGCGTTCGGTGCGGGCTGAGGTCACCGGGTCGGTGGCCATGAAGACGGCGCCGAAGCAGAAGCCGCCCAGCACGAGGTGCTCGTACCACGGCATGTTGGCCATGGCGTTGTTCTCCATACCGATGGCGTTGAACATGCAGGCCGTGAGTGCGCCGCCCACGAAGACGGACAGCATCGTTTTCCAGCTGGCTATGCCCGTCCAGAGCAGCAGCACGGCGCCGATGGCGATGGCGATGACGCTCGTCTCGCCGATGGAGCCGGGGATGAGGCCGGTGATCATATCCATTGAGAAGGCCGGATAGCCTGTGCCCGATGTGGCTGTGGAGGCAATGCCCAGCGGTGTGGCGCCTGAGAAACCGTCGACGACGCTACCGGCGCCTAAGCCGAACGTGTCGGCGGTGCGGACGAAGATCTTGTCGCCCGACATGGCGGCGGGGTAGGCGAAGAAGAGGAAGGCGCGGGTGACGAGGGCTACATTAAATATGTTGTAGCCCGTGCCGCCAAACACTTCCTTGGCGAAGACGACGGCGAAGGCCGTGGCCAGGGCAATCATCCACAGGGGCGTATCCACGGGCACGATCATAGGGATCAGCATACCCGAGACGAGGAAGCCTTCCTGTATCTCTTCTTTCTTCCATTGCGCCACCGCGAACTCGATGCCGAGCCCGACGACGTACGAGACGATGATCTTGGGCAGCACGGCCAGGAAGCCGAAGAGGAACGTGGGCCAGAAGAGCTGCTCGGCGCCGATGGCCAGGTTGTGCTGATAGCCCACGTTGTACATGCCGAACAGCAGCGCTGGGATGAGGGCGATGACGACGACCGTCATCGTGCGCTTGGAGTCGATGCTGTCGTGGATGTGTACGCCCGATTGCGACGTGTCGCTGGGGACGAACAGGAACGTTTCGAACCCCTCGAATACGGAGCGAAACATCGACAGGCGGCCACCCTCCTCGAAGGTCGGCTTGATCTTATTGAGGTAATTCCTTAATGCTTTCACTTTCTATTTCCGATTAATGGTGGTTGATCAATTCATCTCTTTGTAGAGTAGGTCGAGGCCACCACGCACGATCCGTTGGATCTCGATCTTGGAGGTGTCTACGAACTCACAAAGGGCGAAGTCCTCTGGCGCCACTTCGTAGATGCCGAGGGCTTCCATCTTATCGATGTCGTAGGCGATGATGGCTTTGAGGAGGTATTCGGGGTAGATATCCATCGGGAAGACGCGGTCGTATTCGCCGGACATGATCATAGCGCGGCGGCCGCCCTTGATGCGGGCGTCGAGGGTATATTCCTTTTTGGAGCCCATGAGCCAGGAGAAGTAGCTGTGCGACATGCTGTATTTCCCGAGGCCGGGCATGCCCCAGCCGAGGAACTCGTTGACGTCGTTGCCCTCGGGGATGGCTGTGATTTGCGTGTCGTAGGCGCCGAGCCAACCGGTGGCGGGGTCGACCTTGTGACCCGTCAGGACGTTGCCGCTGATGATGCGAAGGGCCGCGAGGTTAGGCTTCGTCCGCTCTTCGATGAGGCTGTTGATGCGGCATCCGGCGATGGCCTTGACGTAGCCGCGCTCCGTCATCTCGGAGCCTACGAGGGCTACGGTGCGGGTGAAGTCGATGCGGCCTGCGGTGAAGAGTCGGCCGATAAAGAGCACGTCGGCGGCGCGGAGGGTCCAGACCGTCTCGCCCTTGTTGACGGGCTTGACGTGGTTGATGATCACGCCCACGTTGCCGGCCGGGTGGGGGCCTTCAAGCTCGACGACCTCCACGCCCTGCATGTTGCGCAGGGGCGATCCGCGGCGGACGCCGAGGTAGACGCGCCCCGGGGTGAGTCGGGCGAGGGCCGCGAGGCCGGCCTGGAGCGTGTCCTCCTGACCGTTGACGACGTAGTCAAAGTCGGGCGCCAGGGGGGCGGTGTCGAGTGCGGAGACGAAAATGTCGCGCGGCGTCACCGTGGGGTCTGCCACGCGATCGTACGGGCGTTGCTTGATGTAGGGCCAGATGCCTGTTTGGAGGAGGAGGGTGCGGATGGCCTCCGGTTCCGCCGTGGCGGGACTCTTGGGGGCGTCGAAGGGCTCGCTGTCTGAGCTGCCATCGGGTCGGACTACGACGCTGAGCACCTTGCGTTTCTCGCCGCGATGGACGGCGGTCACTTCGCCGCTGACGGGCGCTACGAGGCGGATCTCCGGGTGGACCTTGTCCCACATCAGCGGCGTACCAACCTTGACTTTATCGCCGACTTTGACCAAGACCTTGGGCACAATGCCAGCGAAACAGCCCGGCTCAACGGCGTAATCCTCAGACTGGTGCCTTTCCAGTTCCGACAGGGGGGCTTTGCCTTTCAGCTGGATGTTGAGCCCCCGTTTGATATTAACCACATTTGCCATGTTACTTCTGTTGCTATTATTATTTTCTGTTTGCGACGCCAAAAATAGGTGCTTTCCTTCAGGTTTAATGATCGGCGATTATCCGAGGCGCGCTGGGGCATCTTCGGATGCCGGCGAAATGGACCTGATACCTGTAGGGCGTATACTTTTTAGTTCGTGTTTATGTGGTGTAATGCTATGCTGCGTAGTGGGAACCTCTGTTTCCGTTGTACTCCGGATCGCTTTCGCCAAAGCTGTCCGAAATGGACCTCGCCCCGGGTCACTTTCGTCAAAGCAACCCGAAATGGACCTCGCCTCGGATCACTTTCGCCAAAGCAGCCCGAAATGGACCTCGCCCCGGATTGCTTTCGCCAAAGCGGCCTGAAATGGACCTCGCCCCGGGTCACTTTCGCCAAAGCAACCCGAAATGGACCTCGCCCCGGATCGCTTTCGCCAAAGCAGCCCGAAATGGACCTCGCCCCGGATCACTTTCGCCAAAGCAACCCGAAATGGACCTCGCCCCGGATCACTTTTGCCAAAGCTGTCCGAAATGGACCTCAAAAAGCATTTGTAATCCCCCGAAGCCTCCACTCCGCGGGGAGATCTGGAAAGATTCAGTTGTCTCCGCAGCCGGCGCCTCTCCCTTTTAGATGGGCCAAGGATTATTGCCTCAGCCGATGCGCATGACGGCGGATTCGAAGGCGTCGCGGTCGAGGGTGGACTTGCCGCGGGTCTTGCTGCGGTAGTTGTAGATGGTGGTCACGGAGTAGCCGAGGAATTCGGCTATGCGGGCGCTGTCGGTGATGCCGAGGCGGATGAGGGCGAAGATGCGCAGCTCGGTCGTGAGCCGTTCGCCGGCTTTGGGCGTGATGCGGTCGGCGGGGTGGAGCAGGGCGTTGAACTCCTCCACGAAATGGGGGAAGAGGCCGAGGAAGGTGCGGTCGAACTCGGCGTAGAACTCGCGGCGCTCGTCGGCGATAAGCTCCGTGGAGCGGACCGTGCGCAGCAGTTCGTCCGTGCGGCCACTCTGGGCGAGCTTCATCAGTCGGCGGCGGTAGTGGTCGAGCTTGTCGATATAGACGGAGCAGCGGTTGATGTACTGGGCGATGTATTCCTCTTTGATGGCGTTGGCCTCAAGGAGGGTGCGGTTGACGTCGGAGAGGGCGTCGTTGGCGGTTTGCAGACGGGCGTTGGCGTCGGAGAGGGCGCGGCGGGCTTGGCGGAGGCGCTGCATTTGTCGGTAGACATGCAGGAGGCTGAGGACGAGGCTGGCGGCTAGAAGGACGCTGCCCAAGAGCAGTCCGACGATGGTGCGCTGCTTGCGGTCGCTACGGATGCGGTAGGCGCGATCGATGACGGGGTAGATCTCGGCCGCCTCCACGATGCGCGCTCGGGCGTTGCAGGCGCCGGCGTCCTCGAGGGCGCACTTCATGTAGTCGTAGGCGCGGTCGATGTCGCCGTCTTCGTAGAGCAGGAAGGCCAGTTGGCGCAGCGAGATGTATTCGCGGACAGAGAGTCGGAGGTCAGCCTCGGCCGACAGGGCCAGGTAACGCTTTTGCCGCTCGTGGTCGCCCAGCCGGCCGTAAGCGTCGGCCAAGGTGTAGGCCAAGAAGCGCATGACGGCGGACTGGCTGCAGGTGTCGGCCACGGGCTGGAGCAGTCGGACGGCTTCGGCCGGTCGGCCGCGAGCGATGAGCTGATCGGCGCGGATGATGCGATGGTTGACGTCCGCGGGAGGGATGACGGAGAGGAGCGAGTCGCGGTAACGATCGGCGCGGAGGAGGTATTCGCGGCGTTCGTCGGGGGTCAGGGCATAGCCTGCCATGTGTCCGTAGAGGGTGCGGAAGTGGTGGAAATAGGCCTGGAGGAGGTCGGCCGGGATGTCGCTGCGAGTCGTTTCTTGGAGCACCTCCAGCGCTTCCTTATACATGCCCGCGATGGTGAGTGCGCCGGCACGGTTGAGTCGGGCGTCGATACGGAATCGGGGTTCGGCGAGTCGGGGCAGCAGGCGTTCCTTCTCATGGATCAGCTTCAGGGCGGAGTCCGTTTGATAGGCCACGTAAGCCTCATAGAGTCGGCTGTAGAGATCGAACCGCGCGGCGTCCGTGTGGGCGCTGTAGAGACGGCGTCGCAGGCTGTCGATCGCGCGTTCCTTGTCGGCCTGAAAAGCGGCCCGTCGTCGGATCACGTTGTCCAGCCTCCGGAGCGCGTCACGCCGGCCGCCCGCCTGCACGCCGCCCGCGCAGCAGACACACAGAATGATGTATAAACAGATGCGTAAATCCCGTTGCATGGGTTGCCTTCTCCTCTCTATCACTGATCTATGGCTCTGATTTCCGCGGTAAAGGTAGAGGGAATTGGGAGGTAAGTAAGGCCATTGCGCGGATCAGTGCCCCGACGAACTGCCTTTGTTATTGAGGTCGGGTCTTACTTTTGCGCCCGATGATCGAAGAACGATAATCGCTAACAATAATCAGATTAATACGATTCGAAGATGATGAGCTTGCACTCCCTTTCCCGTCAGATTTACTACCGACTTTCACCCCGTGGCCGACTCCTTTTGCGTCGGGTCTATTACTTACCGGCCGACCTTTTTCGGCGACGTGACGCGATGATACCTCCGCGCGGCATGATCTTCGTCGGCAGCGGCGACTTTGTCCGCCAAGGTCTACAGCAGCGCGATACCATCATCCGCTGCACCGACCTCAAGCCTGACGCTACTATGCTCGATGTAGGTAGCGGCATCGGCCGTTTGGCTGTGGCTATGACCGGATACTTGACAGCTGAAGGGCGTTTCGAGGGGTTTGATGTCGTGAAGAAAGGAGTCGACTGGTGCCAAAAGCATATCACGCGCCGGTATCCCAACTTCGTCTTTACCCACATAGATCTGAAGAACGATCTCTACAATCTCAGCACCGAGACAGCAGCACGAGACTTCGTTTTTCCCTATACCCATGATCGATTCGATGTGGTGACGCTCTTTTCCGTTTTCTCACACATGATTCCCGACGATATTGACCACTATCTCTCTGAGATTCGCCGTGTACTGAAGCCCGGCGGGCGTTGCGTGGCTACTTTCTTTATCCTTGATGACGTAGCGCTCAAACACATCGCCGAGGGACGTACGGGCGAGTTTAACTTCCCCTATCGCCGTGCGGGATATGCATACTTAGACGAGAAGGTGAAGGAGGCCAATGTGGCTTACGAGAAGGATTTTCTGCTCTCCATGATCGCCCGTAACGGACTGCTCTGCGACGCCCTCGAGCCGGGACTTTGGAGCGACAACACGCGCTCGACGGATCAATTTCAGGATCTGGTTGTCCTCCGAAAGCCATAGATTCCGTTCGGGCAGGGCTGTATTGAGAGAGCCAAGAATGAAGGCCGGGTACTTGCGAGTTGTCTCACATGTGCCCGGCCTTAGTCTTCAGTCACCCTTCCTGTATCTGGCCAACTTCGCAGCCCCCGCAGGGGCCGTCCGTAGACGCCCAGAAGATCGTGTCCGTGTGTGCCAGACGTTTTTCGGGCGGAGGTAGCTGCATATAGTCGCCGTAGAGCTGGGCGAGGTAGGCGTCGGGATGGGTGACTCCACTCAGCGTCATATCCTCGAAGGCGTAGTCCACCGGCTCACCGAAGACGTCGGCTGAGAAGATCTCGCGCGCCCGCCAATGGCCGAAATAGTTGATGCAACGCTCGCGTCCTCCGGTGCTGTGACGCAGGATGCAGCGGTCGATATGCGCGATCAGTGTGTCCGTGCGGAAGGGCAGGCGTTTCAGGGTGTCGGCGATGAAGCGCTTCAGGCCGCGTCGGGGCGAGGCGTCGAGTTGTTTGTAGTCCTTGACGAAGAGCAGGAGGTGGATGTAGGCGGCGAAGGGACGCGTGAGGAGCTCCACACGTGGGCCGCGATCGAGCGGGAAGAGGTCGATGTTGACGCCCGTGTCGGTCGTCTCCCATGCGCCGCGGATGCAGGTGCGGGTGTCGACCATCTTCAGATAGTTGATCTTGTTGGGCGAGTTGTGGTAGGTGTTGAGTCGGTAGGGCGTGCCGCGGAGGGCGTCGTCGAGCAGTTTGCGAAGGCGGTCGAAATGATCCCGAGGGATACCGAAATCCATGTCGTCGTCCCAGGGGATGAAGCCGCCGTGACGGACGGCGCCGAGCATGGTGCCGCCCAGCATGTAGTAGGGGATGGCGCTCTCACGGCAGACGCGATCGAGGATGGCGGCCATGTCGAGCAGCAGGCGGTGGCATTCGTGGATGTCGATAGCTCTCATGGGCGGTGGGGCGATGGATTGGTTATGCAGCGGTTGTAAAACGCGATGAGCCGCGGGTAGTAGTTCTCCGTGTTGAAATGTTCGCGGGCGAAGTCGAGTGCGGCGCGTTGCATAGCGGCATAGGCATCGCTCGAGAGACTTGCGGCGGCGGTCAGTTTGGCACGCAGATCGTCGGCGTTGCGACTCTCGAAGCGGAATCCGGTGACACCCTCGGGCACGATTTCGGGGATGCCGCCGATGTTGGCGCCGACGACAGGCGTACCGATGGCGTAGGCCTCGATGATGCTCATCGGGTTGTTCTCGTAGCACTCTGACGGCACGACGATGAAGCGTGCCTCACGTACCAACGTGGCCAATGGCTCCCCCGTTTGGTAGCCACAAAACGACACGTTGCTCAGCCCGTGCTCCGCTGCGTAACGCTTCAGCTCGGCCTCCTGCGGCCCCGTACCGGCCACCTTCAGCCTACACGCCGGCAGACCGTTCATGGCCTCCACCAAGGTGCGGATGCCCTTCTCGCCCGATAGCCGACCCATGAATAGGAAATACGGTTCGCCTTGCTTCTTGTATGGCTCCGCGGCGATCTCTGGCGCACTGTTGTAGAGCACCATGTTGGGTTTTTGGCGCAGGGCGGGCATGTAGGTTTCGTGCTTCTTCTTCGTGAAATGGCTGACATAGATAAAGCCGTCGATCAGTCGTGAGGGGTTGAAAAAGGCGTTGCGGAAATACTGTTCGGCGGCCATTACGCCGCTCATTACCCAGTTGTTTTTCGCGCATTTGTGCAGGAAGCAGTGGTAGAAGGATCGCCCCTGGCAACGCTCGCAGATCTGTCCGCGGCCGTCACGAAAGACGTAGGCGGGGCAGACCACCCGGAAGTCGTGCGCCGTCAGCACGACAGGCACACCGTGGCGACGCAGGACGGGCAGGATGGACTCCGTGATCTGTCCCCAGATGAGGTGGATGTGGGCGATGTCTGGCTGCTCGTCGCGGAGCAGTTGGTCCATCTTACGGGCCGCCTCAAAGTGGTAGAAGTAATTGACGAGGTTCTTGACCTGGCGAAATACCCCGCGGCGCGTCTCTTTCGATTCCGGGAAATAGCGTTCGAAGGGGGAGGGGAGGTTGCGCTTCCATTTGAGGCAGAAATAGACCACCTCGTGGCCATGTGCTTGCAATAGCTGTCCGGTATTGAAGCAGACCGTCTCGGCGCCGCCGCGGTTGTAATGGTATACGTCGATCAAGAGCACTTTCATTCGTTCAAACGATTTCTTTCGGGGTAACGATTCGGGCCCGTGGCGACTTGCATCCCGCTACGGATGTCGGACATGAGCAGTCCGAGCAGCATCATAATAAACAGTCCGCGGTTGTGCGTGATGGTGGCGTCGGACGTGCTTTCGATCGCGAAAAAGAAGACGATCAGCAAGACGAGTATCGACTCCTTTTTCATCCCCACCCGATAGGCCTTCATGGCCCGTGAGGTTAGGTAGATCCAGAAGGAGAAAAAGAGCGCCACACCGACGAACCCGAACTGGGCCAGCACCGGGTAATACGTGTCGGCTACGAAGTTGGGATTCGATTCCGTGAGTCCGTACAGATGATCCATGCCGAAGCGGTTGTAGAGCTTGGAATAGTAGACGCCCGAGGCGTAGGTGCCGTACGAGGCGAAGCCGGAACCGAAGGGGATGTATTGCAGGAAAATCGGGATCGAGAAGTAGTAGAGCGCCATGCGGGCGTAGAGATCCTCCTCCGACCGTCCGCCGCCGAAGCCGCCGGTGATGAAGTAGAGCTCGATCTTATCCTTAGCCACATAGGCCGTCGCCGCCAACGCCATGAGCAGGAAGAAGGTGTTGCGCAGGTCGAACCGCATGCGGAACGAGCGGTTCATGTAGATCAGCATCAGGGTGGATAGGGCCAGAAAGCCAAACAGCTTCGAGCGACCCGAGAAGAGTCCCACGGCCAGGATGCAGACGTAGACGAACTTGTCCTTCGACGTGAAGTCGCTGCAATAAAGGTAGATCATGGCCAGGATGGTGGCCGATGTGGCCAGACGCGATTCGTGGCCGAAGAAGGCTTGGATGATGTGCCCCCCGTAGACGGCTTCGGCCAGTCCGATGGGGATCATGTAAAGCGTGAAGAGGACCACCAAGTTGCGCAGGATGCTCTTTTGGTTCTCCGTCAGCTTCGTCCTGAGCGAATAGATGCAGAAGAAGGCGATGTAGGGCTTGATCTGAATCAGGAAATCCATGGCGATACCCTGCACCGAGTTGCTGCCGATGAGAAGGGAATAAATGAAGTAGAAGACGAAGACGCCGATCACGAAAAGGAAGCCCCGGTTGAAGGCCCACGTGCGTGACTGCGACGTGTGGTAGCCGAAAAGGCCGAAGATGAGCAGCGCGCAGATCTCGTCGACGTAGCTAAAGCCCAGCCGGTCGATCATGTCGTAAAACATCACGCCGAAGATGAGCGTGAAGACCAGTAGCGCGAAGAAGCTCTTGTTGATATAATCCTGCATCGTGTGGTTTTTACTGTTGTTCCTAAGAGCGCGGCAAAAGTAAGCCGGGGGGCTAAACCTTTGCAAAAGCGTGCCGGAGGGGAGGCGTCTGCACGGTTAGAAACTGTATTTCACCCAGCCGAAATACTTCTTCTCCGCGATCCATCGCATGAAGATGGTCAGGAAGAAGCACGGCGCCACGACCAAGACGTAGAACAGCCACGTGTGCATCTCGAGGCCGATGATGTCGTCCAGGAAGTTGATGAAGGTGAAGTGAGCGAAGTAGGTCACTGTACTTTGATTGCGGATGAAGGCGTAGTTCACCTTCCAATGCACCTCATGACGCAAAACGAACACCAGAAGCAGGGTCGTCACGGGCACTAACATGAAGTAGGTGTCGTCCGAAAAAGCCGTGTGAGAGAGCACCTCGAGGGCTGCACCGGCCATGCTTAGTAGTAAAGCCGTGTCAGTCGCCCAACGTGGTATCCGCTCGATGGCGTCTTGCTTTTCCGAGAGGTATTTGCCGATGCTGCAAAACACGATGGCGGCCAAAAAGGTGAATTGTATCGGGCCGAAAGTGGCCACCGTCCAGTCGTGGAATTGCTGGACGCCCGCTGGCAGATAGTTGTGGTAGTTCGAGAGCAACGTCACGGGCAGGTAGCAGAGCGCCCCGATGCCGATGGCCCACCGGGTGGATAGCCGTTTGCTGATGGCGTACACCAGCGGGATGGCTATCATCAGCGCCATGACGAACCAGGAGCCGCGGAAGGTGCTGCCCAGAAAAAAGTTGCGAATCAGGACGAGCAGATCCGCTCCGAATCCACCCTCGTGATCGAGGAATGAGCGCTTGACAATGACCGGCAGTCCGACGATGAACCAGATCAGATACAGGCGCCCTAAGCGCTTCAGATAGGCGACGAGCCTCTCCCCGTCGCACCCCGCCCGGAAGAAGAAAAAGGCGCTCACCATGAAGAAAAAGGGCACCGCCATGCGGGCAAACAGGCTGATGGCGATCGTGGAGCTGAGGCCGCTGAAGGGATTGGCGTGGATGGCGGCCACGAAAAAGGCGCTGACCAATTTGGCCACATCGATGCTGTTGTAGGTTCGCTTTGTCATGCGTTTTCCGTCTTTGTGCTTTCCGCCTTCTTTTTCCGTTTGGGGAAGACCTGCTGCCGATAGCGCCGCACCAGCTCGTTCACGAAGTTGATGAACGGCGCCACCACCGCCTCGTCCTCCAGCACCGCCATCGCGTTGGCCACCCGGGCCACCTGCCTAAAGGCCGCATCGGTCCGCAGCCGCGCCTGCTGCATAGCCGCCGGTTTACGCTCCACCTCGCCATTTGATCGTTCGTCGATTAGGCCTTTCACTCGCTCGTTGGCCGCTTTGAGCCCACTCACGAACAGGCCTATACTAAGTAGTGACACTTGCGAGGCATACGTCGTTTCCAGCTCCTCCGTGAGCTTCGTGATCATGCCTGTTTCGCGATCCAGCTGCATGCTGCGTTTTACCCGGTTGCCGCTCAGCATCACCTCCAATTCTTGAGCAGCCTTGGCCTTCTCAGGATCGGGCAGACGCCGAAGTCCGCGCACCGTGGCACGGAGGCCCGTCAGTAGGCCATCTCGCTCCTTGTCCGCAGTCTTGATTTCGTCCGTCAGCAGGCTTTTACGCGACCGTCCTAGATAGAGTGATTCCTCTTCCATAGCCGCCTTCAGCGCCATAGCCGCCCGTTGCATCACGGCGTTTTTCATCACCTCCGATTCCTTCTCCAGCCGCTCGCTGACTGATTTCATGAACATGCCATGCGCCCCGTTGTTCGCACGCCTCATGTCGGGATAATCGATCTCCTTCATATAATTAATGGTGTAAGTTCCGTTTGCAGAAAGGTTCCACCAAAAATCGTTTGGGTCGATGATCGTTGGCGGAGCTTTCGCTGAAATATTTTCACTTCCGTGTGACCTCGCAATAGGTTCTCATCCTCTTGTTTTATCTCTGTTTGATGCCACAAAGATAAGTCTAAAATGATCCTATTCGCTTCGTGCGCGAACATGAATCTGTATTTACTTGTCTCTATGATTATATGGATGTCCTATAAAATAGATCAGATAGAGTTCTCTACTTCATGATGTCACGGAGATAAGAAAAAATGATTTGATTATTTCTGTGCGCACATGTGTATTATACGAATATAATATCTATATTCACTTCCATGCGTATATAGTTTGATCATATTGTATAGTGATTAAAGTCCATGCAGTATGAACTGCATATAGATGATATTCTATTCTACGGTGTGGATGAATATATAGATATGATCATTCTTAACTTTACGTGTTTGGAGTGAAATCTATAATCTATTTTTGTGTTGCGATAGGTATACACGAATGATTTAGCACATAGTTATTTGCTTTTTTGTGCGTGCAGGATAAATTTCAATCGAATATAACATCCTATATGTGTGTGCATTTTTCAGTATAGATAATTCATCAAAGATTGATGTGCGTGCACGAAGATCTGAATTTTTATCCCGTGAGCGGCTCTACAACGCAAACAGCCTCACCAGGATCACCGTCGGATGTTCGCTTTCGCTTTTCTTTTTCTTTGCCGCCGCTTTTGACCCCCAATCTACGGTCACTTGGCTCTTGTAACTCGTAACCATTCGCTCGTAACTCGTTTTTAGATGAATCTCATATTGGATCAAGGCAACACGGCCACGAAAATCGTCCTCGCCGACCGCGGGCAGGCCGTCTACACCGCCGCATACCCCCGTTTGGAGCCAGATGAGCTGGCTGCGCTCATTGATCGATACCGCCCCGAGTGCGGCATCATCGCCTCCGTCGCCACGCCCGATCCCGCCTGGATCGACCTCCTCCGCCGGCGCCTCCGCCGCTTCCTTTCCCTCAATGACGACCCGACGATCCGCCTACCCATCACCCTCGGCTACCGTACGCCCGAGACCCTCGGCCGCGACCGCATCGCCGCTGCCGTTGGCGCCTGGACGCTCCGCCCAGAGGTGCCGCTGTTGATCATCGATGCGGGTACGGCCATCACGTACGACGTCGTCCTCCCGCCGGGCCATTTCGTGGGCGGAAACATCTCGCCCGGCCTCACCACCCGCTTCCGTGCCCTGCACGATTACACCCGTCGCCTGCCCCTCATCAGCCAGCGCGACGAGGTGCCCGATCTGGGCGTCACCACCGAAGAGGCGATCCTCTCGGGTGTCGTCCGCGGCATTGTCTACGAGATGAATGGCTACATCGAGACCATGCACGCCAAGCACCCCCATGCGGCTGTCTTCCTCACCGGCGGACATGCCCCCTATTTTGATAGAAGGCTCAAATGCCGCACCTTTGCCTCTGAAAATTTAGTGTGGCTCGGATTAAATCGAATTATTGAATATAATGAAGACAAGTAGGTCAGTCCTCTCCCTCCTCCTTGGCATCCTCCTTTGTGGCGCCCTGCCGATGATGGCACAAAACAGCACAAACTCCCCTTATACACGTTTCGGATATGGCATGCAGGCCGACCGCTCCTTTGCGGCCGGGCGAGCGATGGGCGGCATCGGATACGGCCTCCGCTCCGCACGCCAAATCAATCCGATGAACCCCGCTTCGTACACCGGCATGGACTCGCTGACCTTCCTTTTCGACGGCGGCATATCGGCGCAAATGTCCTGGTTCAACGATGGCACCCATCGGCAGCGCGACCTCAATGGTGGCTTCAATTATGCCGCTATGCAGTTCCCACTCCATCGTCGCCTGGCCGTCAGCATCGGCCTGCTACCTTTCTCGTCCGTCGGTTACAACTATACCGCGCCCAGCCAGGGCGACTCACGCTATACGGATCGATTCAGCGGCACAGGGGGATTAAACGAAATCTACGGGGGCCTGTCATTCGCGCCGTGGAAAGAGAGATTATCCATAGGCGCCAACATCAGTTACATGTTCGGGACGATCACCCACAGCAGCGTGACGAACTTGACGAACACGTTTTACTGGCGGAATAAGATCCGGGTACACAACGTCAAGTACGACTTCGGCCTGCAATACACGCATCCCCTCTCGAAGACAGATCGACTCACCCTCGGCGCGGTCTATTCGCCCAAGCTCCGCCTCGGCACTACGGTGAGCAACGAGACCAGCTTCCGCGAAGACTTCTCCACCGTCGTCGAGGGCGACACGATGCGCAACGCAGGCTTCGACCTTCCGGATATGTACGGCGTGGGGCTGTCCTTCACAAGAGACAATCGGATGGTGCTGGCGGCTGACGTCTCCTACAGGCAATGGTCGAAGGCGCAGTTCTACAACCGCGAGGGCGACTTCAACGATCAGATCCGCGTCGGCCTCGGTGGCGAATACATCCCCAACGCCTTCACCCGCGCCTACCTGCAACGCATTCGCTATCGTGCCGGTCTGCACTACGGCAATTCATACGTCAAGGTGAACGGCAACGGCGGGTATAAGGAGTACGGAGTGACGCTGGGTGTAGGCCTGCCGATGCTCGACAATCGGTCGTTCATCAACGCCTCGCTGGAGTACATCAAGGTGGCGCCAGAACGCAAGGGCCTGATCGATGAGCAGTACCTTCGGTTGACGGTGAGTTACACGTTTAATGAGTATTGGTTCTTCAAACGCAAGATAGATTGAAAGAGAAAACAGAGAGAGACTTGTTTCGGATTAGTGAATACAAAAAGACAATGAGGATATGAACATCAAAGGATTCTTGAGTGTCGCCCTGTTCCTGGCGACGGTAATGAGTGCAAATGCACAAAAAGGTGTGGACAACGGGACGCAATTCGGTTCCGGAGAAGACAGCATTCGGTGTCTGACGAATATCAGCCTGTTTATCCCTTATGCCAAGGTGAACAACTTCCAGGACGCCTATCCGTATTGGAAGATCGCCTACGACGAATGCCCAGCTGCTACGAAGGACATCTATCTCTATGGTGTCCGCATCATGAATTGGAAGATTGCGCAGGAGAAAGACCCGACGAAGCAGGCCGCGCTCATCGATGAGCTGATGGCCGTCTATGACAAGCGTGTGAAATACTTCGGTGGCGATCAGAAATATGGTAAGGACTGGATCTTGGCGCGTAAGGTGGAGGATTATCTCCGTCTCAAGGGCGATAAGGCCGACATCGCTGCCGCCTACGGTTGGCTGACTCAGGTGCTGGACGAGTACAAGGAGAAGACGGACGAGTTGGCCGTATCGGAGTACATGTTCCTTTCGCATAAGATGATGGAGAAGGACGAGGCCGGACACAAAGCCAAATTCGTGCAGGACTTCCTCTGCTGCTCATCCATCTTCGACACCCAAATCAAGGCTGCTCAGGAGGCTAACAACCAAAAGCAGCTGGACAACCTGATGGCCATGAAGGCCGGTATCGAGAAAGGATTCTCGGGTAGTGGTGCCGCCGACTGTCAGACGCTCCAGAGCATCTACGCCGATCAGATCGAGGCCAACAAGGACAATCTGGACTTCCTGAAGGAGACACTCACCCTGCTCCGTCGGGCTGGATGCCAAGAGATCGAGGCCTACTTCAAAGCCTCTGAGTACGCTTACCAGAAGGAGAAGACGGCAGAGATTGCTTTCGGTATGGGTAATCAGGCCATCAAGAAGCGTGACTACGCCAGCGCCGAGCGTTACCTCTTGGAGGCCGCCGACATGGCTAAGGACAAAGAGATGAAGGAGAACGTCTACTATACGCTGGCCGTACTGGCTTCTCAGCAGCGTGCGTATCCGAAAATGCGCACCTACTGCTACAAGGCGCTGGAGTTCAATCCGAACAATGGCAAGGCGTATATCCTGATCGGCAATGCGTACGCAGCCACGGCTGGCGGTATCTATCCGGACGATCCTGTGAAGCGTAAATGTGTCTACTACGCCGCTGTGGACAAGCTCCAGAAGGCACGCTCGGTAGACCCCTCGGTGGCCTCTGAGGCTAATGCACTGATCGGACGTTACAGCTCGTATTTCCCCTCGACGGAAGAGATCTTCATGCACCCCGATCTGAATAAGGGCGCTGGATTCACCGTCGGTGGCTGGATCGGTGAGCATACTACGATACGCTAACTCCCAACCTCTTCCCCCCCTCCATCGAAGAGGTGATGATTCACAAGAGAAACAATCCCAGCATAGCAATCGCTTCTGTAGCGGTTGCTATGCTTCTTTTTTGTTCGATCGTCTCGTGTAGTCGCGAAAAGAAAGAGGAAGTAGAAATTGGCTTCAACCCTGACAGCACCTACACGATGAAGGCGGTGGACGTGGTCACGCTCGTCTCTGACTCCGGGGTCACACGCTACAAGGTGGAGACGCATGAATGGTACATGTTCGGTGAGGCATCGGAGCCGTATTGGTACTTCCCGAAAAAGCTGCATCTGGAAAAGTTCGACTCGCTCTTTCGCGTCGAAGCCAGCGTGGATGCCGACACCGCCTATTTCTATCAGCGGCGCAAGCTCTGGAAGCTAATAGGCAACGTGCGTGTCCGCAGCTTACAAGGCGAACAGTTCGAAACGAGCGTCCTCTATTGGGATCAGAACACGGAGAAGATCTACTCCGATCAATTCATTCGCATCACCAAGGGCGAATTTGTCAACACGGGGCAGGGCTTTGAATCGAATCAGGCGTTGACACAATACAGGATCTTCAATTCGGCAGCAGAGATCCCCTTTGATGAGCGCTCCTCGTCCGATTCGATAGGTGTCGCGCCACCACTTCCACCGACATAAGACGAACGTATTTATCCCCCCGAAACAACCCACAAACACCACCTAAAAAGCGCGTCAAATTTGCCGTATACCAATTTTTGCACCTCCTTTGCGCGCGCTAAATCAAAAGACAATTCATATTTGCAGAAGTAAAGATGGCTACATTAGAGAAGATTAGAGGGCACGCACCGCTGTTGGTTACTATCGTCGGTCTGGCCCTGTTAGGGTTCATCATCGAGGACTTTCTGAACTCGGGTTCGACCTATTTCCGTCAATCAAAAAACCAGGTGGTTACCGTCAACGGTACCTCCGTCGACTATCAAGAATATCAAAAACGCATCGAGGAAATGACGGAAGTCACCAAGCTGCAGTACGGCCTCCAAAGCCTGAATGAAGAGCAGACGCTGGACCTCCGCCAGAGCGTATATAACTCGATCGTGAGTGAGATTGTGATGAAAGACGTGGCGGATAAGATCGGTATTGACGTGACGTCAGACGAGCTCTTCGACATGATTCAAGGTGACAACATCCCCCCGATTGTGCAACAGAATCCGCTGTTTTTGGATCCGCAGACGCGGCGATTCAGCAAGGCGCGTGCACTGGGCGTGTTGAAGGCCTTAGAGAACATCGACGCTGTGCCCGAAGAGCAGCGCGAAGAAATGCAGCAGATGCGCAACTTCTGGCTCTTCTGGGAGAAGAACATGAAGCTGCAACGCATGCAGGAGAAATACATGAACCTCTTAACGAAAGCAATCGTAGCCAACCCCATCGACGCCAAGGATGCTTACGAAGGCTCGGTGGTAAGCTCGGACATTGTTTACGCCGTGCAGTCGCTGGCTTCGATACCTGATTCTACGGTACAGGTGGACGAGTCGGCCATTCGCAAGCTCTACAACGAGCGCAAGGAGCAGTTCAAGCAGAAAGATTCGCGCGTGATCGATTACTTGGCCGTCGAGGTTCGCCCGAGCAAGGAAGATTACGACGCCATCAATAAAGACATGCAGGAGGCCCGTGCGCAGCTTGCCGCTACGGACAGTAGTAGCAGTGTGGAGAATGTGATCTCGAAATATTCCCGCACGCCATACATGGACTTCTATATCTCCGAAAACGATATGCGAGACGAAGACCTCAAGCGCTTCGTTCAGAATGCCGAAGTGGGCACAATGGAAGGCCCGATCTTCAAGGATGACAGCTATCGCCTCTACAAGCTCCTCGGTCGCAAGTCCGCACCGGACTCCGCCAAAATCAGCGACATCTTCCTGGCTGCCCCCAGCGGATCGATTACCGCTGACCTGACCCGACTGGCCGACAGTCTCATGACGCTGCTCAAGGGCGGCGCCGACTTTGCCGAGCTGGCCAAGAAATACTCCTCCTTCGGATCTGCCGAGAATGGTGGCGATCTGGGTTGGCTTACCGAGGCCTCTCTCACCCAAGCCAACCTTGGCAAGGACTTCGACCGTGAAGTCTTCAGCGCCCCCATCAACCAGCCGACGCTGGTCAAGACCAACAATGGCTATCACCTGCTGAAGGTGACGGAGCGTACCGCCGCCGTATCGAAGTATAAGGTAGCCGTCGTCTACATGGATGTGCGCCCGACCAACAAGACTTACAGCAAGGTCTTCAACGACCTCAACGCCTTCGTGGCGAAGAATAAAACGGCTGATCAGATCGCAGCTGCCGCTAAAGAGAATGGCTATGAGTTGACGCCAGACGTGACCGTAACGGGTGAAGACCATCAGCTGGGCATGATCCAAGATGCCCGTCAGGTAGTGCGCTGGGCCTTTGAGAACAAGTCGAAAGGCAAGGTGTCTGACATCAAGGAGTGCAAGTCGCGCATCCCGGGCACGAGCGATTACAAGACGACCTACGTCGTGGCTATCCTGCGCGATGTGTTGAAAGAGGGTTATCAATCGTTTGAGACCGTGGCCCCGCTGATCCGTCGTGAACTGGCCATGCGCAAGAAGAGCGAGGACGTAGCCGCAGCGCTGAAGGCCAAGAACCTGACCTCGCTTCAGGCCTACGCTTCGGCCATGAACTCACGCATTGACACCGTGAAGTTCATTACGATGAACACGGCACGCATCAATGGCATCGGACTCGAACCGATCCTCAACGCCTACGTGGCCTATGCAAAGCCGAACACACTCTCTGGACCCGTAGCGGGATACAACGGCGTTTACGTCTTCCAAGTCTACAACCGCACGAAGGACGCCACGCCCTACAACGAGAAGGCGCAAATGCGGGAGATTGAGGCCAACACCGCACCGCGCGTGGGCTATTTCGCCCTTCAAAAGTTGGTGGAGGACTCGAAGATCACCGACAATCGCATTCGATTCGAATGATACGTCCTCCTCTCTCTGAGGAGGCACTTTGTACATAATTTTTTTGCTGCCGTAGCGACGAAAGTCGTTGCGGCAGTTTTTTTAGCTTTTGATTTTAGCCGTTAGATCCCCCCACCTATATTTGCGGCCGCAAGAAGAAAAACGACAACCATCCGATCCACACAGAACCGAATGACTATTTCAAGCCTCGACATACCGCACTCCTCCGACGAGCTGCATAAACAAGCGCCTATGCAGGCGTTTGGTGATCTGGTTGTTAAAAATACCCCCCCCCTGTTTAACAGTTAAGTCCATTATTTACGGACTCTTACTTGTCTGCGGATGCTTGTTGCCGTCCGCAGCCATGTTCGCGCACCCTTTTGCCGGGGATGCGTGCCGTGTCGGTGTGTCCGTTGGGGAGGGAGAACTGAGAAACAAACAAGCACGAAATATGAGTAACGGAAAATGTTATTGCGCCTACTGCGGCCAGTCGTTCAAGAGCGTCAGTGAGCTGACGCGTTCGGGGCTGTGCGCACGCCACCCCGACGGCCCCGTCCGAGGGAAACACAAACTCTACGAGGGGACCGAGAAGTCGTCCTACACCTGCAAATACTGCGGCGCGGAAGCCCGCACGATCGACCGCCTGACGGCCTCTACCTGCGTACACCACCCCAAGGGTCACCATCGCGGCCACCATGAGCCGGCGCTGTAGAAAAGAGTACAATGAAGCACCAACTAATAGATAGGTATATGGAAAAGAAGACAGAAAATGGAAAAGACAAACCGCGTTATTCTGTATGTGAATACTGTGGAGAAAAAGTCGTGTATTCTGAGAATGATAGAACTCTAATGGCTTTTCGCGGAGGAATATGCCCGAGGCATCCAAGGGGACGTAATCAGGGGAAACACAAACCCTACAAAGGGAAACCGCCTTATCAATGTGTATTTTGTCACACAGAGTTTCCGAATATAGATACTATTCACGCTATGTTAGGTCGGCCCTGTGCAAAAAACAGAACCGGCTTTAATGAAGGTAATCATACACTGTCTCCTGAGGGATTAAAGACGCGATGAAACTATCCAAACAATAGATACGAGAATATGAAAGTGAATTTTACTCAGGTAGTCGAGCAACTGGAAAAGTGGGCTACCAAGGAACGGTTAGACGCCGTGCACTCCTTCTTGGATCAGCATGGCGACGACATTGCTAAGGGGATTGACAAGGCCTCTGCGTATGTGCAGAAGCATACCCCGGTGCTTTGTGAGATGATTGAGGTGAAGGAGCTGGACATGGATGCGCTGAAGGAGATTCTCACTAAGACGATGACTCCAGAAAGCGACTTCGCCGCGCTATTGGACATGGGAAGAAACGCTAACGATGAGCTGGAGCTGTTTCTTCAGTATTTGGATGCGAACAAGAAGGCTGTGGACAAAGACAAGGTCTATTGCATTCGCTGTGGGATGAAATCGAATGAGCTCAAGGAGCTCTTCGGGGACAAGAGTATGTTGTTATTAAAGTTATAAGACATGGGACTGTTTGAAACATTGAAAAGTTTCCTCCTTCGGGTATGGGATAGCTTGAAGAAGATATGGACTCGGATCGTCAACTTCTTCAATCATATAGCCAACTGGTTTAGGGCAAAGTATCGGGAGGTCATTTATCGACGTCCGAACGCTCTTCCAATTGTAATGAAAATTGAAGAGGGTCTTAAGACTGGCAATTATAGTACAGCAGATATTGGGCTGAAAAAAAGTGTGACCAATGAAAAAAGTGTGGTTAAGACCTTCTATGATAGATCCACAGGCGAGATTCTCGTAGACCATACCGAGGTTGTCGAATACGTAGACTTGGATGCTGAGACGAAGAACCGATTCGGGAATAAGGACATGTTGATATTAGAATAATGAGACGTATGAATTATGTGATTACAGCCGTTGCAGTAGCCGGCATTGTCATGGCAGGAATCTATTTTCTGAGAAAGAGAAACGGCAACTATTTACCGATAGCGAGAAAGACGATGGATAAACTCTCGCTGTTCGACGTGAAAGAGTTTTTCCAGCAGAATACCCGGCCGCTTGCGGAAGGATGTAAGGCAGTCGTGCTAAAAATGGGACGAGAGCAAGCGCAGCAGATGCAGATCGAATTGAGCGAGAACACCGGCGTTTCATACTACATCTTGGCTTATTACGATGAGAAGCAGCACAAAGTGCTTGACGGGTATACCTTGGTTGAAACCAAGGCTATTGACAGTCACCTGGCTGAGGCTTTCGGAAGTAAGGACATGTTAATTGTAGAGTGACATGAACTGGTGGGATATTGTACAGGCTTTCCTCCCCGGTGGAGAGTGGAGGAAATACAGCGTGATGAATGATGCCGCCCAACAACTGTCCAAGGGTTTGATGAACATGGACAGGGAGGCTCTGAAGAGTATTGTATCTCTGGGAGGCGCCGTATTGGGAGGTGCTGCCTTGGGTGCCGGACTCGTAGCTGGCGGGGTATATATTGCAGAAAAGATCAAGGTCTGGAAGCTGAATCGGGAGATCGCCAAGCAGAAAGTGAAAGAAGAGCTGCGTAAGAAATTGGCGATAGAGATGAATCGGATGCTTTCCAAGATGATAGAGGATAATCGTAAAGCCGGTAACTACTCTATCGCAAATATCGGTCTGTCTGATTGCGATGACTTTGTACAGCGCACCTCGGACGGACGCACTTTTATCGGTGTAAAGCTCCCGGGACGAGAGCAGTCTATCTTGGCTCGAGAGATCGACTATGATTCGATTGATCCGGAGCTGGATCGTCAACTTAATAATCGCGTCAATCACTGCTTGGTGCTATGAGCAACACAAAAAAACAGAAGGTCTTTGACCGCATTATAGAAAAAGCAAAAGAAGTGCAGAGCGATCTGCACTTCTTTCAGCATGTGAAAAAGATAAAGAGCAGCAGCTATGAGGAGCTGCCGATTACCCCGAACGCAAGCGTATTCATTCAGAATACGATCGACAAAAAGGAGTTGAAGCATTTGATCTTTAATGTGGATCATGAGATCGGCAAAATCAAGCAGCAAGACGTGGACACAACAGCCCTCCCCAACCTTTTCATCTGCAAAGACAAGGAGAGTGCGCAGCGACTGGAGGCTGCCCTCAACGGCGAAAAGAAGGACGATGCTGACGCCGCCCCCACCTTCCGGCCGCAGGCGCCAAGGCATTCGCTCGACCGCGTCATTTTACCGCCCGAGGTGAAGGAAGATATCCGCGTATCCCTCTCGCTCATCGCTCATCAAAAGCGCATCTACGACGACTGGGGATTTGCCGAGGTGGACGACCGTCCCAAGCTGATCCTGAACTTCTACGGCCCTCCGGGCACAGGCAAGACGATGGTCTCGCACGCCGTGGCCCGTGAACTGGGCAAAAAGATCCTCGCCGTGAACTATGCCGAGGTCGAGTCGAAGTACGTTGGCGATGCGCCGAAGAACCTTCTGAAAGCCTTCGAGGCTGCCACGCGTGACAAGGCTGTACTCTTTTTCGACGAGGCCGACTCCTTCCTCGGCAAGCGCATCACGGACGTGCACAACAGCTCCGACCAGGCCATCAACTCGCTCCGCAGCCAAATGCTGATCCTGCTCGAAGACTTCGACGGGGTCGTGATCTTCGCCACCAATCTGGCTAAGAACTACGATAAGGCTTTCGACTCGCGCATCCTGAAGCATATCTATTTCGAGCTGCCCAACCGCGAGAACCGCGAGCAGATCATCAGCCTGATGATCCCCTCAAAGGTGCCCCTTGCTGAGGGGGTCGACCGGAAAGCGCTTTGCGCCCAGTTGGCCGAGATTTCCGAAGGCTTTTCCGGCCGTGAGATCAAAAACGCCGTCCTTGAAAGTCTATCCTTAGCTGTCCGCAAAGGTGACGAGACGATCGGCACAGACGCTTTCGTCCACGGCTTTGAGCTGATCAAAGAGAAGCTTCAGAAACTCGCCAAGGAGAAAGGTAAGAAGACTCTCCCCCCAGAAGTGAAGCTGAAGATCGAGGAGAAGATCCGCGAGAATCTGGCCAAGCAGGAGGCCGAGCCCGCCCCGGAAGAGAAGGCTGAGCCCGCTCCCGCACCGGATACCGAATAAGGCACGCGCCGGGGGGACTCTCAATACCTTCCCGCGGCGGGGACGGCGGCTTCTTGAAAATGCTCTTCGCGCGGCGGAAAGCGTTTTTCGGAGAATTTGCCCCTTTTCCCGCCGCGGGAAACCGATCTCCAGCAAATTTTACCGCCTTCCCGCCGCACGAAACCGTTTTTCGGGAGATTTTATCGCTTTCCCGCCGCGGGAAACCGTTTTTCGGAGAATTTTTCCCATTTCCCGCCGCGGGAAGGCGTTTTTCTGAGAATTTACCCCATTTCCCGCCGCGGGAAGGCGTTTTTCGGAAGTTTTGATCGGTTTCCCGCGGCGGGAAGGCGTTTTGGGAAATCAGCGATCGGTTTCGCGTTTCATTTTGGCGTTTCACGGGAGCAGAGATCCATTTCGTGTTTGAGGACGACCTTTCTGCTTCAAAAACATCTTGCTCCAATTCAGGGGGAGCATCGAATCTTTTGGCATTTCATGCACCTTTGCATTGCTAATAAACACCCTGAGAGAAATGAAAATACTCGAAGTGACCTTGCCCCGGGTCATGAAATTTGAAGGGGGCAACAGACAGATGTTGAACATCTCGCTCCACACCCAGTTTCACTACCTGCAATACGGACTGGTGAAGGCGGTGGATCAGACAAAGCTCAAAATCCCTGTCACAGTGATGAACGCTTGGGACACGACGATCGGCGCGCAGACGAAGCTCGTCGAACAATCGGCCGCTTCCGAGCGTACCGCCAAAATGCTGGCTCTGGACAACGAACGCGACAACCTGCTGGACGGCATCTTTCATGTCGTCAGCGGTTTGAAGTACTCGCCCACGGAAGCTACCCGCGAAGCCGCGCTGCGCCTCGAGGCCAAACTGAAACCGTACACCAACCTCCGCAGTCGCCCGTTCGAAATGGAAAGTGTGGGTATACGCGGCTTGGAAGACGACATGAAGACGAAGACGGCGGACATTGCGGCCGTTGGCCTCACCGACGTTCTGACGCGGCTGCATACCGTCAATGAGGAGTACGAAAAGCTCCGCACCGATCGCCGTATCCAAACCTCCGACGAGAAACTCCCGACAGCTCAGCAGGTGCGTCCGCTGACCGATGCCGCCTACGATGTCGTTTGCCAGTACATCCAGTCAGCCTACCTCAACGCCACAGCCGAGGAGGACAAGGCGATGATCGAGCAGCTCGTCGACCGTATGAACAAGGTTGTGATCGACATCAAGGGCAACCAGCGTCAGATCTTGGCCAGTCGCAAGCCCAAGGACCCGAACGCACCCAAGAAACCTAAGGATCCCAAGACTCCCAAGACTCCCGATCAGCCCAAGGATCCCAAGACTCCCGATCAGCCGAAGGAACCTAAGCAGCCGGAGCAGCCGAAGGATCCGAAGAAACCGGGTGGCGACAATGGCAATCCGGACATCCATCTGCCGGAGGAGTAAGCCCCCCAAAAGAGTGGCACATGATCGTCCGGGGACGGCCCGAAAGGGGGCTGCTCCCCGGGGGATCATCGCCCCACCCCCATCGATCACAGAATCATCAGAGACCACATGCCCCTCCCCCTCCGCCGCCTGCACCACGTAGCCGTCATCGCGAGCGACTATCGCCGATCGCTACAGTTCTATACCGACGTCCTCGGGCTCACCCTCCGCGCCGAACATTATCGCGCCGATCGGCAGTCGTACAAGGCCGACCTTGCGCTGGGTGACACCTACGTCGTCGAGCTTTTCTCCTTCCCCTCCCCGCCCCCGCGGCCGTCGCATCCCGAAGCCGCAGGATTGCGTCACCTGGCCTTTGAGGTCGACAACATCGACGACGCCGTCCGTCACCTCGACCGCCTCGGCGTTCCCCACGAGCCCGTCCGCACCGACCCTTACACCGGCCGACGGTTCCTCTTCTTCGCCGACCCCGACCGCCTCCCCCTCGAACTCTACGAAAAAGACTAACCCCAAACACCCCGCAGGAATATGAAAACCTCACTCTCCACCTATCAAGAAGCCGCCGACTTCCTCGCCGGCCTCATCCCCGACATGCCCCAGACGGCCATCATCCTCGGCAGCGGCCTCGGCGCCCTGGCCGACCGCCTCACCGACGCCACCGCCATCCCCTACGCCGCCATCCCCCACTTCTCACGCTCCACGGCCACGGGCCACAAAGGCAACCTCCTCTTCGGCCGCCTCGGCAGTCAGTATGTCATGGCCATGCAGGGCCGCTTTCATTATTATGAAGGATACACCATGGACCAGGTCACCTTCCCGATCCGTGTCATGGCCCTCCTCGGTGTCCGCCGCCTGCTCGTCTCCAATGCCGCCGGTGGCATTAACAACACCTTCCACGTCGGCGATCTCATGATCATCCGCGATCATATCAACATGATGCCCAACCCGCTCATCGGCCCCAACGACGAACGCTTCGGCCCACGCTTCCCCGACATGACCCGCGCCTACGATCGCGACCTCATTCGCGCCGCCGAAGAGATCGCCCTCGAGCAAGGCATCACACTCAAGAAAGGCGTCTACGTCGGCCTCACCGGACCCTCCTACGAGACTCCCGCCGAATACACCGCCTACGGTCGCCTCGGTGGCGACGCCATCGGCATGAGCACCGTCCCCGAAGTCATCGTCGCTCGTCACGCCGGCCTACGCGTCTTCGGCATGTCCGTCATCACGAACGAAGGCTACCACTTCGCCGACGACTTCGTCAACGATGCCGATGAAGTAGTCCGTGCCGCCAATCGTGCCACCGACGTCATGACCCGCCTCTTCACCGCCCTCATCGAACGCACCGAGTAAGCCCTCCTCCCCCCATGATCGGCCCCGCCCCACTCTACGCCCTCCTGCGACGTCTCGACATCCCCTTCGACTACATCGAGCATCCCCCACTCCCCACCCTCGACGTAGCCAGCGAAGTCCTCCGTGACCGCGACGTTCACCTCTGCAAGAACCTGTTCTTTCGCAATCACAAGGGCAACCGTCACTATCTCGTTATCCTCTCCGGCGACAGCTCGATGGACATTCATGCCATCGAGCATCGCCTCCACGAGGGCAAGCTCACCTTCGCCTCCGAGCGCCGCCTGCAACGTTACCTCGGCGTCACGCCAGGCTCCGTCACCCCCTTCGCCCTCATCCACGACACCGACCACCATGTGCGCGTCTTCCTCGACAAGAACCTCCTCCAATCCTCTCACCTCAGCTTCCATCCCTGCCTCAACACGGCCTCCCTAACCCTACCCCTTGACGGCTTCATTCGCTTCATGGATCACACCGGAAACGCTTACGAATGGATCGATCTTTATCCTGACGAGTTACGGCAGACAGGCTCAAAATAAGTAAGATAGCCCGCTTCACCAGCGATTCTCCTCAGAAATCACGAGAAAAAATAATCGCAGAACGTTTGGACGTTTGGAAAACGGCTCTATCTTTGCGCCCGTCAATCGAGAGAGAGAGACAAAAAACATAAGCGGAAGTAGCTCAGTTGGTAGAGCACAACCTTGCCAAGGTTGGGGTCGCGGATTCGAGTTCCGTCTTCCGCTCTTTTTTATAGACGAGTAGCACCTCCAATCACTGTAGCCTCTATAAAATACACGAAAAAAGAGATACAGCAAAAGAATGAAATGAATGAAGGCTCGTCTTTCCAGCAATAGATGAATAGGCCCAGGTGGCGGAATTGGTAGACGCGCACGTTTCAGGTGCGTGTGTCGAGAGGCATGCAGGTTCGAGTCCTGTTCTGGGCACCCCTTTCATAATGCGCAGGTGGTGAAATTGGTAGACACGCTACTTTGAGGGGGTAGTGCCGGTAACGGTGTGTGAGTTCAAATCTCATCCTGCGTACAAGAAGTGGAAGAAGATAAATAGAAAAGAGAAGCGATTCTCTTTTTTTTCGTCTCCACATCACCGAATAAACAAGATAGAAAATACGAAGCAATGTCTAAGAGTTGTCAGATTACGGGAAAGAAAGCGATGTCGGGAAACAACGTCGCTCATTCTAATGTGCGAACAAGGCGCAAGTTCAACGTGAACCTCTTCGCAAAGAAGTTCTATTGGGTAGAGCAGGATTGCTGGGTTACATTGAATGTCTCAGCCGCAGGATTACGGCTCATCAACAAAATAGGACTCGATGCAGCAATCAAAAACGCAGCCGCTCAAGGTTTCTTGAGTTGACTATAACGCACATATAAAAGGAGGAAACAAGCGATGGCAAAGAAGGTAAAAGGCAATAGAATACAAGTGATTCTCGAATGCACAGAGCATAAAGAGAGCGGTATGCCCGGAATGTCGCGTTACATCACAACGAAAAATCGCAAAAACACCACACAGCGACTTGAGTTGAAGAAATACAATCCGATTCTGAAAAGAATGACAGTACACAAAGAGATAAAGTAATCAATAAGGAGATCGTAGATCATGGCAAAAAAGACCGTCGCAACGTTTAAGTCTGGAGAAGGCGGACGTACTTACTCGAAAGTGATCAAAATGGTGAAGTCACCAAAAACTGGAGCTTACGTTTTTCAGGAAGAGATGATCCCGAATGACGACGTAAAAGAATATTTCAAGAAATAGTCTTTTTGAATAAGAATCGCAAGTAATAAAAGCTCTTACTCAATATCTTATTGGGTAAGAGCTTTTACTATTTAGTTAGACCCTCCGCGAAATCGAAACCGGCAAATGCCACATTGCTATATCTCACTTAGCTGTACAAAATCAAAAAATATAGACCCTCATGAAATTCGATGTATCAAGTTCAGCCCTATCATTTCATTTACAAGCAATCAGTAAAGTAATCGCTTCAAAGAATACGGTACCCATTCTTGATTGCTTCTTCTTTCGTCTGGATAAAGAAAGACGTAGACTCTTCATCACCGCCTCGGATATTGAGACGCGCTTAGAGACCTCGATCACTGCGCTGAACGTGGAAGGAGAAGGTGTATTCGCCATACCTGCTAAAATATTATTGGATCCGTTGAAGGAATTGCCGGAGCAACCGCTAATGTTTGACGTTAACGACAACAACCTCTCAACCGTCATGCTATACGAAAATGGGAAGTATGAATTTGTTGCACAACGAGGCGATACCTACCCGCAGCAAAAGGAAATGAAGAGCGACGCCGCCACATTCTCAATAGAAGCATCGGTGCTGCTTAACGGCGTCAGCCGAACGCTCTTTGCTACGGCCGAGGACGAGCTCCGCCCGGTAATGAATGGCGTTTTCTTAGATATTCAGCCGAACAGTGTCACATTCGTCGCTTCTGATGGCCACAAGCTGGTACAGATCAGCAATCTGGCAACGAGGAGCGGAACCCACGCGTCGTTCGTGCTACCGAAAAAATCGGCAACCCTTCTGAAGACGTTGCTAGCCAAAGAGACAGAAGAAGTGAGCATTCGCTTCGACGAAAACACCGCCTCTATCAAGGCCTCCCATTTTGAGATGGTTTGCCGCCTGATTGAGGGACGTTATCCCAACTACAGCAGTGTGATTCCGAAAGACAACCCGAATCGTGTAACGGTCGATAGGCTCTATCTGCTAAACGTTCTCAAGCGTATCTCTCTCTCCTCCAATCCCGCCAGCGGACTTGTACGATTGCAGCTAAGTCAGGAGGACGGGCTCACCATTTCAGCACAGGACATCGACTTCTCCACCTCGGCCGAGGAGATCGTTAAGTGCCAATACGAAGGCACCGACTTAGACATCGGTTTCAAGGGGACGTTCCTAATCGAAATGTTGAACAACATCAACGCCACCGAGATCTGCATCGAACTGGCCGATCCGTCGCGCCCGGGCGTCATCGTACCCACAGAAAACGAGAAGGACGAACAGCTGCTTGCCCTACTCATGCCCATGATGCTGAACAATTAAGAAGCTGTTTGGAATTTATTTCGGAGGATATCGGAAGTATGTTCCTGATGATTTTATTTCATCATTAGACGAGCATAGCAAGCTATGTGAGGATTAATGATGGAACAAAAGGGCAGAAACAGGCCCCGATAGACCCGAAATAGAAAGGAGAATGACCCGCCCAAACAGTTCCATAAAACAATCGCTCAATAAATTCCAAACAGCTTCTAAGTCATGCAACTGAACTTAGCCAACCCTATCGTCTTCTTCGACCTCGAGACCACCGGCGTAAATATCAGTAAGGACCGGATCATCGAAATCTCTCTCCTGAAAGTCGCCCCCAACGGTAAGGAGGAAAGTAAGACGCGTCGTATCAATCCGGGCATACCCATCCCGCCAGAGGCGACGGCTATTCACGGTATTAGCGACGAAGATGTCAAGGACTGTCCTACCTTCAAAGAGATCGCCAAATCGCTCGCCGCACAGATTGAAGGCTGTGATTTAGCGGGATTTAATTCCAACCGATTCGATATTCCCCTCCTTGCCGAGGAATTTCTGCGGGCGGACGTCGATATCGATCTATCCAAACGCAAATTTGTCGATGTGCAGACCATCTTCCATAAGATGGAGCAGCGCACACTGTCTGCCGCATACAAGTTTTATTGCGGAAAAAGCCTCGAAGACGCTCACAGTGCCGCGGCAGACACCTTCGCTACGTACGAGGTGCTCAAGGCGCAACTGGACCGTTACCCGGACCTCAAAAACGACATCCGCTTCCTTTCGGAGTTCTCCTGCTTCACGAACAACGTGGACTTTGCCGGCCGTATGATCTACAACGACAAGGGCGAAGAGGTGATCAACTTCGGCAAATACAAGGGGCGCCTCGTCGCGGAGGTCTTGAAGGCCGATCCGGGCTATTATGCGTGGATGATGAGCGGCGATTTCCCGCTGAACACCAAACAAAAACTGACCGAGATACGCATGCGCCTCAAGTAGCCTGCGAATCACACCGTTTATCCCCCAAACCCAAGCACGATGAATAGTCAATCCCCCTCCCCAAGACTCGCGGAGCGGAAGATCATCCTCGGCGTCACGGGAAGTATAGCCGCATATAAGGCGGCCTACCTCACTCGCGCTCTCATCAAGGAGGGCGCAGAGGTGCAGGTGGTTATGACGCCCGCAGCCAAGGAGTTCATCACCCCGCTCACCCTCTCTACCCTCAGCCGAAAGCCCGTCGTCAGCGAGTTCTTCTCCCGACGCGACGGCTCGTGGCACAGCCACGTCGATCTGGGTCTCTGGGCCGACGCCATGCTCATCGCGCCCGCCACGGCAGCGACGATCGGCAAGATGGCTCAGGGCGTGGCTGACAATATGCTCGTCACCACTTACCTCTCGTGCAAGGCGCCCGTTTTCGTGGCCCCTGCAATGGATCTCGACATGTATGCGCACCCCGCCACACAGGCTAACCTCGCCCGCTTGCGCACCTTTGGCAACCGGATCATTGAGCCCGCTGAGGGCGAGCTGGCCAGCACACTCGTGGGCCGTGGGCGGATGGAGGAACCGGAGCGCATCGTCGACATACTGGCCTCTGCACTCAACGAGGTGGGCGATCTGCGCGGGCGTACAGTCTTGATTACCGCCGGGCCGACCTATGAGAAGATCGATCCGGTCCGTTTCATCGGCAACTACTCCTCCGGCAAAATGGGGTTTGCCCTCGCCGAGGCCTGCGCACGCCGCGGCGCAGAGGTGCAACTCGTGGCTGGCCCCGTGGCGCTGAGCACGACACATCCGCACATCACTCGCACCGATGTCGAGTCGGCCGACGAGATGTATGACGCTGCTACTGCGCTCTTCCCCGGGTGCGACATCGCCATCTTGGCCGCCGCCGTCGCAGATTATCGGCCCCACACCCCCGCGGAGGTGAAAATCAAACGTGAAGAGACGGGCCACCTCACCCTGCCGCTCGTCTCCAACCGCGATATTGCAGCCGCGCTCGGCCTTCGCAAACGTCCCGACCAGCGCCTCGTGGGCTTCGCACTCGAGACGAACGACGAGCGCGCGCACGCTGAGGAGAAGCTCCGCCGTAAGCGCCTCGACCTCATCGTCCTCAACTCCCTGCAAGACGCGGGCGCCGGTTTCGGCGTCGACACGAACAAGATCACCGTGATCGACGCCCTCGGGAACGCCCGCGACTTCCCTCTCAAAAGCAAGACAGAGCTGGCCGACGACATCATCGACTGCCTGCTCCCCTTCCTCCCCCCAAAAAACGAGTAAACAATGACGAAGCACAGCATCCGAGCCACGCTTTTCTTGGTTTTTACCCTTCTCACCGCCGTGGCAGCCCCCGCACAAGTCTCCGAATTGAATGCCCGCCTGACGATAAACAGCGATAAGATCCAAGGCACGAACAAGGACATCTTCAAGACCCTCCAAACCGCGCTCAACGAGTTCATCAACAACAGGAAATGGACTAACGCGCGCTTCGCGCCCAATGAGCGCATCGATTGCACCTTCACGCTCATCGTCAACACGATGGAGAACGATAGGTTTAGTTGCGAACTCCAGGTCCAAGCCCGCCGCCCCGTCTATAACTCCGCCTACACCACGACCATTCTGAATTTTCGCGACACGAAGCTCGATTTCACTTACACCGAGCACGAGCCGCTCGAGTATAACGAGGCCACGCTCCAGAGTAATCTCACCGCCACCATCGTGTTCTATATCTACACCATCCTCGGGTTGGATTTCGACAGCTTTTCGCCCAAAGGCGGCAGCCCATTTCTGAGCCAAGCACAGCAGATAGTCACCCTCGCGCAGTCCGAGCCCTCCTGGAACGGCTGGAAGGCCTTCGACAACACCGCCAATCGCCATGCCCTCATCACGGCACTCACCGAACCGCAGGGCGAGGGCTTCCGGCAGTTCTGGTATGACTATCACCGCAAGGGGCTCGACGAGATGGCCGCCAATCCGGATCGCGGGCGCACGAACATCATCGCCGCGCTCCCCGCGCTGACTGCGCTCAAAAGCGCACGTCCCACCTCGGTCCTGTTGAACCTCTTCTCCGACGCAAAACTCGACGAGCTGACCGCCATCTATGCCAAGGCGACCACGCAGGAAAAGCAAGAGGGATACAAGCTACTCTCCAACCTCTTCCCCGGATCCACCAGTCGCTTCGAGTCACTCCGAAATTGATTAGGCACGACTCGCACCACGTGCACCCCAACAAAAGGCTCATCACCCGGCACGACCAGCAAAGCCTGAATCCTCTAAATCACGTGAGTTCGACGCGTACGAGCTCACGTGAAATACCCTTCGAACGTATTACAATACGGTTCCGAATAGTATTTAATCACGTTCCGAACGTGGTTTAATACGGTTCCGAGGTGGTCACAACCACGTTCTGGACGTTATTTAACCACGTTCCGAGGGGTATTTAATATGGTTTAGAGGGGTATTTAATGACGTCCTGAGGGGTATTTAATACCGTTCCGAAGGGTATTTAATACGGTTCGGCGGGGTATTTAATCACGTCCTGAACCATATTTAATGACGTTCGGAACGTGATTATGACCACCTCCGAACGGTATTTCACCACGTTCGGAACGGTATTAAATATCCCGAGGAAAGGCTCCAAAACGCACCTCATTGTGAGGCCCTCGCCTATGGACCGGCCAAAAATCCCCGAATTTTCAGACTTTCGCTTCGTGTTTCTCCCTCAAAAACACACATTTTTAGATCATCACTATTAGTTTTTAGTTCACATAGCCCTCATGCTTAAATCGCTTCACATACGAAACTTTGTGCTCATCGACCGACTGGATATCACCTTCGATCAAGGCTTCTCCGTCATCACCGGTGAGACCGGCGCCGGCAAGTCAATCATCCTCGGCGCACTCGCACTCGTCCTTGGCGGGCGTGCAGATGCCAAAAGCGCGCGCGCGGGAGCCGACAAGTGCGTTATTGAGGCCGAGTTCGACATCTCGGCCTATGGCCTCGAGACGTTCTTCCAAGAAAACGACCTCGAATATGATCCCACCTCCTGCCTACTTCGTCGCGAGCTGAGCGCAACGGGCAAGTCTCGCGCGTTCATTAACGATACGCCCGTTTCGCTGGCCACGGTCAAGGAGCTGGGTGGGCATCTCATTGATATTCATTCCCAGCACCAGAACCTACTCCTGGCCGACACGCGTTTTCAGCTCAAGGTGGTCGACGTGATGGCGCAAACGACGGATCTTCAGCGTGCGTACGCCGAGCGATTCCAGGCTTACCGCGACGCGGAGAGCCGACTGGACGAACTAAAGGATGCCGCTGAGCGAAATAACCAGAACGAGGACTATCTCCGTTTCCAAGTTGAGGAATTGACGACTGCGCGTCTGAAGGCGGGTGAGCAAGCGGAGCTCGAGGAGGAGCTGAAGACGCTGTCGCATGCCGAAGAGATCCGCGAAGCGCTCTTCCGCACCGCGAGCATGCTGGGCGACGACGACGCGGGGGCCCTGATCCGCCTGCATGAGGCGCTCGGGCTGATGGAGGGGATCAAGGATTACCTGCCGGGGGCGGCCGATTACGCCGAGCGGATCCGCACCGCAAGGCTTGATCTCGAAGACTTGTACGCGGACATCGATCACCTCAAGGAGGATGTCGATTTCGACCCCGAGCGCATGACGTACGTCAATGATCGCCTGAACATCATCTACAGTTTGCAGCGCAAACACCGCGTGGAGTCTGTCGAGGCGCTCCTCAGCCTTCAGGCCGACTTTGCAGCCCGTCTCGCGGCCATCGATTCGTTCGACGAACGCCTTGCGGCCCTCACCCGCGAGCGCGACGAGGCCCTGCAAGACGTACTAACCCAAGCCGACGCGCTCACACGGCGCCGCACCGAGGCGGCGGCTGGTGTCGAGCGAGAAATTGCGGAGCGGATGCGCACGCTGGGTGTCCCCAACACACGTTTTCGGATCGACTTCACCCGGCGTGCCCGTCCCGCAGCGGACGGGATGGACGAGGTGGCCTTCCTCTTTTCGGCCAACAAGAACGAAGCCCTCAGTCCGGTGGCGCAGACCGCTTCAGGCGGAGAGATTTCGCGCCTCATGCTCTGTATCAAGGCCATGATCGCGGGATTTGCGGCCTTGCCCGCCATCATATTCGACGAAATCGATACCGGAGTGTCTGGCGACATATCGGATCGTATGGCCGACATCATGCAGACCCTCGGACACCGCATGCAAGTCATCACCATCACGCACCAGCCCCAGATCGCAGCCAAGGGAGCGGCCCATTACTACGTTTATAAGGAGGACACCGCCGATCGCACCCTGACTCGCATCCGCCCATTGACCCCAAACGAGCGCGTCGGTGAGATCGCGCGCATGCTTAGCGGCGCATCTCTCACGGATGCAGCCATCGCCAACGCGCGAGAGCTTCTCGACATGAAGTAAGCATTTCCCAGCCTACCTATCCACCAGATACCCCCTATTATTTCCGACAAAATGACCGACAACCATATCATCTTCGGCACTCGCGCCGTCATGGAGGCCCTGCAAGCCGGGCGAGACATCGATAAAATCCTCATCAAGAAGGATCGACAGGGTAACGAGCTCCTCCGCGAGCTCCACGACCTCCTGCGCGGCAGGATGATCCCCGTGCAACACGTTCCGATGGAGCGCCTCAACCGGATCACCCGAAAAAACCATCAAGGCGTTATCGCGTTCGTGGCTGAAATCACCTACCAACGGATCGAGGACATCGTCCCCGCGGTCTATGAGCAGGGGCGCGACGGTCTATACGTCCTCCTCGACGGGGTGACCGACGTCCGCAACTTCGGAGCCATCGCGCGCACGTGTGAATGTGTCGGCGTCGACGCGCTTGTGATCCCGACCGAGGGGAGCGCCTCCGCCACGGCCGACGCGATGAAGGCGTCCGCGGGGGCACTCAACGTCGTCCCGGTTTGTCGGGAGCGGAGCCTACACAGCGCCCTCCGATTCCTGCGCGACAGCGGCGTGCGCCTGGTGGCTGCCACCGAAAAAGCGAGCACGACGTACACCGACATCACGTATACCGGTCCCACGGCGATCGTGATGGGTGCCGAGGACACGGGAGTGGCGCCCGCGCACCTCAAGCTGTGCGACGAGTGGGTGCGCATCCCGCAACGCGGAACGATTGCCTCCCTGAACGTCTCGGTAGCCGCCGGCGTACTGCTCTACGAGGCCCTGCGCCAGCGTGGATAGGCTGCACCGCGGCACAGAAACGACAAGCCCTGCCTGCAAAGTCCGAGGTATTCACACCTCAGGGCTTCGCCGGCAGGGCTTACTGGTTAGAAGAATCTGTCTTACTTCCCCTTCGTGAGATCGTTGATGGGCGCGTTGCCGTAATTGAGGGTAATCACGCGGGGATAATAGGACAAGGTGGCGCCGAAAAAGGTGACATAGATCATCTTCTCCCGCGTGTCGATGGCGTAGATATTGAACGTATTGTTCTGGGTACCGCGCGGCTGACGTTCGATAGGCGACAGGGGGTTCTTTTCCGACGGCGACATGTTGTTCGCCACCAGCACCTGCTGCTTGGGCAGCGCACGGTTGATGTTCGACATCCACGAGACTTCGTAATTCAAATAGGTATGAACATGGCCACCCATATAGCAAATGAATTCTCCCGGCGCCTGGGTAAAATCGGCATCCACGGTGAGCGTATCCCCGGGGACGACTTTATTCGGGTATCGCTTCTGGAAGTGGGTCTTACTGCGGAAGGCTTCGATGATTTCCGGGATCATGTACCACGAATAAACGTGCTCGTTGGCGATGTAACGGCGTGCCGTGGCGTTGTCCGAGGGGAGCGAATGATGCAAGAGGACGATCACGCTGTGCCCTGCCGTCATTCCTTGCTTTAGCGCCACGTGCGTGAGCCACTCGATCTGGCGCGGGGAGTATACCGCCATGCGCTGGGTGTTCTCGGCATTGTAGGTACGATCCATCTCGTCGAGGGCGATGATTCTGATCCGGCCGCCACGGCTGTCCGGCAGGTCGGTGTAGTAATAGTTGCTGCGCCCGTCGGTATAGACGGGGTAGTTGATCCTCGCGGTGACGGCGGAATAGAAGTCCTCGCGGGTGATCCACTCCTCGGGCGCGGGATTGATCATGTTACCGTCGTGGTTGCCGGTGCAAACGAAGGAGGGGACGAGGTTCGCGTTGAAGTAATGGGTGGCAAAGGCGCTCAGATAGGCCAAGGCCGTCTGTCGGGGTGTCTTTGGCGAGTTCGAAATGAAGTCGCCCGTGGCGACCATGGCGTTCACTTTGGTCGGCGGGCGGTTGACAAAGTTGACAGCCTCGATCAGATTCTCCGGACGGCGCCACGCATTGTTGCTCGACCAGCTCGAGAGGTGCGCGTCGGAAATGTGCACCAGGATAAACCGATCTTCTCGCATCAGATCCGTCGCTATACCCAAAAGGAGCCTCGCGCTATTGCGCCGATTCAGTTCGTAAGAGTTGCGCGGTGGTGCCTCTTCCGTTTTTTCCTCGCAGCCCGAGGTGAGCCCTGCCAATAACGCGCAGGAGAGTAGCATCCATTTAATGTTCATCTGTTTAGCAGTTTGTTTTGGGCCCCTCACGCCGTCGTTGCCGCGTGTGTGGGGCGCTTGTTCATTTTCATTTATCGTGTAGTGTGATGGTGCGCGGTGAGCATCCGCTGCATCGGTAGTCCGACCCGTGTCCACAGCCACGCGACCGAACCGCCTCTACTGCGGGTCATTTTCGGCGCGCAAAAATAGACCTGGCCAGCGAAGTAAAAAGCTAAAAATCACGACATGATGGCCTCGCTCCTCGTATGCCATTTTGTCGCTTCGATCCGAACCTCCCGCTAAGGGACGCGAGGCCCTCATCCGTCCTTTTTTTAAGGCTTACATGTCGTAATAGTTCGATCATCATGTGGCACGACGGCGTCTCAACGACCATTTAGGTCCCATCATGCGACACGACGGCGTCTCAATGGCCATTTTGGCCTCATCATGCGACACGACGGCGTCTCAACGACCATTTTGGTCCCATCGTGCGACACGATGGCGTCTCAACGACCATTTAGGCCTCATCATGCGACACGACGGCGTCTCAATGACCATTTAGGCCTCATCGTGCGACACGATGGCGTCTCAACGACCATTTTGGTCTCATCATGCGACACGATAGCGTCTCAATGGCCATTTAGGTCTCATCGTGCGACACGATGGCGTCTCAATGGTCATTCATGTTGCAGGCATTTCCAGTTTACCCCTTACGCTTGGTGCGGGTACGTTTCGAGGTGGATTTTTTGGCCTTGGACGACTTGGCCTTTGTCGCTTTCGCCTTCTGTCGGTCCGCTCCGGACTTCGACTTTGTGACTTTCGTCTTCGACGGGGCCGACTTGGCTTTTGACTTCGTCGATTTCGCTTTCTGTCGGGCCGACTTAGCCTTTGACTTTGCCGCTTTCGTCTTCGATGGGGCCGCCTGATCGGGCGTGGCCTTCGTCCCGACGGGTGCGACGGCCTTCACGCCGTCCTTCTTAGCTGACGATCTGTCAGTCGCAGCGTCCTCGGCGGGGTAATACTTCCGGAGGATGCGATCGAAGGTGCCATCGGCGTGCATGCGGGCAAACCAAGCGTTGATGCTATCGCGCAACACGGGTGAGGTCCTACGGACGGCCCAGGCATGGAGTTGCGTGAAACCGATGTCGGTATTGATGTCGATTTCGGGATAGAGCTCGAGGGCCGCAGCGGCCACACGGCGGTCGCAGACCGTGTAATCGATGTCGCCTGCCGCAACCATAGCGATTAGTTGCTCAGACGAATAGAGCGGATCTTCAACGATGCGGAACGTGTCGGCCATCTCGCGTCTAAGATTCTCCAACCGCAAGATGGCGGGGGATTCACGGGGTACGACGATGGTGTGGCCCGCGAGATCGAGCTGGTTACGGAGTAGGCGGGCCGTATCGCGCCGTTGCACGAGCACCTGACGGTCTGTCAGGATGGGATCGGTCAAGAAATAGTCGGCCTTCAGCTCGTCGGTGGTGGGCAAATTGCGAGCGACGATATCGTAACGCCCATCACGGAGCCCGTCGAAGCTGTTCTCGAGGCTCATCTCGAAGTGCATCTCCATCTCGAGCCCAGCATAACGGGCAATGGCACGACTCAACTCGTACTGGAAGCCTTGCAACGCCGTGTCATCGACGGCCACATAGCTCCCGGGGCGTTCATATTCAGCCACGAAGCGGAGGATGCCCTCACGACGGATGTCAGCATAATCGCGCACCACCTCCGTGCGCTTATTCATAGCGCGATAGACACCAATAAGGCCCATCGTGCCTACGGCTACGACGAGAAGTCCGATGTAGACTTGAAGCATTCTGCGAGTTCTCATTTTTTTATGGACGGTTGCGGGGGTGAAATACAAAAAGAATGGGTCGTATGGGGGTGCGCGCCCTCTGCACGCCTCAATTGTTGAAGGTCACAGCAATGCCAAGCTTGATGACCATCGGATTGAGCGGGTAATGGGGCATGGAGAAGTAGCGCGGATCGGTGAAGAGGCGGCCGAGATTATAGGCCATGACGAAGAAGCGCGCTTGGCGCAGGTGAAAATTGGCGTACGCGTTGATGAGGGGGTAATTGCCCACTTTTATCTCGGTTTGATTCTGAAACTGCTGGGTCGCGGGCTCGTAATAAGGGGCATGGTAGGCGGTGAAATAGCGAACGTCAGCGCCAAGTTGGAGGGTCAGGACGCGCACGGGGTGAATGACGACGTAGGCGTTGGAGTAAAGTGCAAGCCGGGGCAGCGGAACGATGTCATCATGGCCAGTCGCCTGGTAGATGATCTCGTTGTCCCAGCCGAAGGCACGGTAACGGAAGTCCTGGCGGAGACGTGCGGTGACAATTTGGAGGCTACCGGTGTGCTGGGCCGGTCGGCCGTCGGTGCCGAAGTAGACATAGTTCGTGACATTCTCCACGCCGGCGGAAATGCGGGTGCGCGTCTGTTCCCACTCGGCCACACCACCTACATAGATACGTTGCGTATTGTGCAAATCGTTGTCCCACATGAAGTATCGACTGTGGAAATGGCGCTGATAGAAAGGTGCTCTGAGATTTTGGAATGCGCCCTCGGCACGGATCGACGCTTCACGTCCGAAGACACGAAAACGGGACGCGACATGCCCCATGAGGCGGATTTCACCGATGTCATTGCCGAGCAGACCGAACTCTCCCCGGGCGCGGAAGGTGAGCCACTCGGAACGGGTGCGCGAGAGTTCAGCACCAAGGAAGGCCGCGTATTCGTCGGTCTTCGTGCGCCCTTGGAAGACACCACGCGCGGTGTCACCGGGCATTTCGAAGCGTCGATTCTCGAAGGAGATATAGGCCGTGAGGCCAAATTGCGCCCAATTCTGGAAGCCCTCGCGGAGAGAGAGGGCGAATGTGTTGCGAAACGTACGGGCCGACTGGAGATCGTCGGGATGTGCCGTGGTCGTATCGAATCGATGGGTGTAGCAGGTGTCAATCCCCGCGTCGTTGGAGATGAATCGGCGACGGAAATCCTCCCATTCAAAGGTGTGGATAATGCTCGCGACAGGTACGAACACCTCGTCCGCGTGAAGTCCACCGTTGTCGTCTGGCGCATCGTCCTGACTCCGTGGAGTGAGAGGCCGCACGTCGGCCGTGCCCTCTTTCTCCGCGTTCAGCTGACGGATCTTCTCGCGCCGCTCGTCACGTTTTCGTTTGCGATCAGCCTCATCGGCGGTCATGCGCCGATAGAAACCGAGATTATAGCGGTGCGTGAGGAAAAAGTCGCGGCCGCGCAGGCGATTATAGGTCTCCGTGAATCGCGTGGGGAAAGATTTGCTGTCGACTCCACGCCGGCCGTCCTCAAAATTGTCCGGGTCGGTGATGTAACGGTCGTCAGTCAGGCCACCGTTTTCGTTGGTAACGAAATTCAGGTTACGGATGTGGGCGAAGGCCTCGTAACGGTCCGAACGATAGCTGCCAAAAAGGCGGTAGGAGAGCAGTTTGTTGTTATTCGAGGTGTACTGGCCACGGCTGTAGGTGTAGTTGAAATCTGCGCCCAAGTTGATCTTCCGCCCGAAGTTACCGGTGATGACACCACGCAGCTGCTCCTCGCGTTTGGTCGATCCGCCGGCACGGGTGTAGAGGATGTTGGTGTAGGGCACTTTAACGTCATAGAAATAGGCGTTCGTGGGCGTGAGAATGTCTCCATCGAAGGCGTCAGCAAAGATGAAATCGCGCGCCTCGGACCGTTCGCTGAAGATCCGAGACTGGAACGGTGCCCCCATATTAGCCGTATATGCACCCGCCAGACTCCGACTTTCCATCAGGGTATGATCTGCGGTGTTGAGTCTGTCCGTATCCATCGGTGCGATGTATGGATCGCCGAGCTTATCGGTGAGACGGTAGGCGTTGATACGCGCGACACCGATGCGCGCGCTGTCCGGGGAAAGGAGACTATCGGCTGCTTGAGCGGCATTACGCATAGCGAGTGAGAATCTACGCCCGCCGCGATCGCCCCGGCTCCGAGTGCGATCTTGCGCGGATACGGCCGTGATATACAGGATTCCCAAGAGGAAGGTGAAGGTGTATATGCTGTACTTCATTTCGGGCGCCAAAGATAGAGACTGCTTTGTATCACACTGAGTGGCAGGGCTGACCACTCTAAGGCTACCGCACCCAAATAGCTGCGGACCTGGGGCTCTTTTTTACTCTCCACGCCCCTACGGAGATCCCACCCACGCGTGGTTTTAATGTCTGTACCCCTACGG